>Ga0099824_1005500_pt1 | contig 17812 bp, 8 predicted proteins | sample SiratrowhiteBW_FD_76837 | JGI IMG/M metagenome (GOLD analysis project Ga0099824, IMG submission 76837) | Root nodule microbial communities of legume samples collected from California, USA - Siratro white BW | ecosystem: Host-associated > Plants > Roots > Nodule | place: USA: California... | reverse complement strand
TTAAGTTTATATATATATATATATATATATATATATATATATATATATATATATATATAAATATAATAATATATATTTTTATAAATTAAATTCACATGAAATTTATTGGTGCATATATATCATAATCAATACACATCACATAAAAAAAAATATTATATATAATATATATATATATATATATATATATATATATATATATATATATATATATATAAACTTAATTTCATATTGCCATTAATAAACTGCACGTTATATGATAAAAATAAAAGTATTTCTTACCTCTAAACTTGTGTATCACACATGATAAAAAAGTAGAACTAAAATATTTTTGCAAGGAATTTACTATAAATAATAAATAGCTCTAGTAACACGTTTTAATAATAACAAATAAACATCTTTTATCACAAATCATTCAACTTGAATGATGACTAATTTTAGACATCTTTCAAAGCATACACAAAACTAATGTTTAAAAGGGAATGTGAAACAGACATCGGTTATCACATTCTATAATTTTTTTTGTGTTGAGTAATTATCATTATTGAAGACCAAAATTTTGGCAACTTGGAGTTCAAAGGGTGCCAAATAAATATTGATAAAATTAGTTAGCCAAAAAGACACGAAGCTGGCTTGATTTGGAAGATGAGCGAATAAATGAATCAACCTAAAGCATCAATCACTGCATCAACAACCTCTTGTGTGGTGCTTGTGCCTCCAAGGTCCTTCGTCCGATATTTACCCTCCAAAATCACCTTCTTAACGGCAGTTTCCAATCGGTCAGCAAATGCAGGAAACTGAAGATGTCTAAGCATCATGGCCGACGAAAGAAGGAGTGCCACTGGGTTGGCTTTCTGTTGTTCTACTACTTTCTCATTACCAACATTTCCTGCTGAAGCACCTTGTTCGAACACAGCGTGATCAGCCCCAACATTACCTGCAAAAGCCATGTCATTCATTTCTTGAGATATTTCATCTTAATATAAGTACGATGAGTATGATTTTTCTCGACAGGGAGGGCCAGGGAGAGGGAACTCTATCTGCTATTTTTGTTAAAACTTCTCCATCTTTCAGCATCATTGCCATCACCACTGCCCTCACAAAATGACAGTTTCCATCCACTGACTCACTACTGTTACTTTCGTTGTTACTATCATTTGGTAACTACATTATTACTCTAACTTATTTCTCCTTCCTACCAGCCGCACTAGCCCTATCTATCACATCCCTGACCATCTCCATTCACTTACTCTGCTACTGTTAGTTGCCACTACCATTTGACAGCTCCATTACCCCAATCACAATGGAAGCAGTTGCCTCTATTGCTGCAACCGAATGTTGTGGTAAGCAAATAAACTTCCAGTTTGAATTTTATGACCTCTAATCTTTCTTTCCAGTGAATATACAATTTATAATTCAATGGACACATTTTATTTGGAAAGCTTCCATCACATGTTTTTTCCCACAATAATCTTCTGACACAGTTCGTGAACTCTGAACCTACTAGACTCGACAATTCTGAACAATAGTCATAGACACACCTCACAACAACAATGACAAGGGGTTATTTAGTAATAAAAATAGCAACATAATCAAATTAGAATTCTAGAGCTCCAATATAGAATATACTAGTAACTTAATCATACCTCCCGGCATGACTCCGGTGCCTCCAGCAATACCTGCCGCTGTATTTGCAACAAGATTCCCATAAAGATTGGGGGTTACCTGACATGTGGAAACAGTACTCGGGAACATCAAAACCCTTCTTCAGTATTATGAATGCATTCATAATGCTTACCCACAGGAAAAAGCAATTTATTAAATATTCATACTAATCCTCTCAAAATTAGATTAGATGAGGAGACAATCAACGTTAACAATTTAGAATGTTATCACTATTCCCAAGACAACATAACAAAATAATGTTCTTTTCCCTTTGATCTAGGCAACAGTGAAAAAGCCAAGCAAAATGAAAAAGATTACAATTTGTCAGTAGTATCTTGGCTATTTTATAATTATTTTGCAGTCTTTCCTGTTGCTGATCATTTATCAACAGCTTTTATTGAACAACAAAACAGAGAAGGCAAATCCATAGCAACAATCCTCAAAATAAAAAGGAAATATAAACACACAATTAGGGATGATAATTAAAACCGTCCTCGTGGATTGACCAAGTATGGATATGGGTAATATTAGATTTTTTAAATTGGATATAGGGATGGATATATAAATATCCGTCTCATTCCCATCTCCATTCTTATATTCGTCTCTCTTTTAAATTACTAAAATACCTACAATTTATAAGTTAACCTAAAAGACATATCTATTGATTATACATTTTTTCTCTTTATGCAGTTTTGTTCAAATTGTGTATTACATTTTAGAAAAACAAACCTCAATTTCATTGAATCAAATAGTTTCTAGGATACAATTTGATTATTTATGCTCCTTTTTAATTTGTTTATGTATTGTTTATTTTTTTCACATAAAAATATTTGACTCTCAATTTCAAGTGTCAAATCGTACAAACACTCTGGTACTCATGTTTTGATATTTATGCAATTACTATTTCTCTATTGATATATGATATTGAAGAAATGAAGTGTCCTCTTGACAATAAATCCTTGATAACATCACGTTTCCTTTGTTGTGATATTTATCTTTTGTAAAAAAAGTTATTCAATTAATATTTAGAACAGTGAGGGGCAGGTACACACAGGTTGGACAAAAATTTTATACCTCTTGGGTATGAGGATAGGGATAAACTTTAACTTCAAGGATGAGGATAGGGATAAACTTTAACTTCGGGGATGAGAATAGTCAAACTCGCACCCACCATCCCTAGTCACAATAAAGAGTACCTTATCCCACCAACAAAGTGATTGTACTAAATTAAAAAGAAATATTGAAAGCAAACAAGTGTTGATCCCTCGCGATTACACCGTGAATTAATCAAAAGCTGATAAATAATTGAGAATCAAGATTAAATGGTAAAGTTGCATACCATGACATCAAACTGCTCGGGCTTGGAAACAAGCTGCATGCAGCAGTTGTCTACAATAATTTCATTGTACTTGATACCAGGATACCTTGTGGCAACTTCTCGACAAGATTCCAAGAATAAACCATCTGCAAGTTTCATAATGTTTGCTTTGTGCACAGCAGTCACCTTCTTTCTATTATTTAGGTAAGCATACTCGAAAGCGTATTTAGCAATGCGCTCTGAACAGAACTTTGTTATTACCTAGCAAAACATTAGTATGAGGCACAAACATAAAACCCACAGCTCACGATGCCAAGGTACTAACTTCATGAGATATACATTGAAATATTACATGAAAAAAATGTAGAAAGAACATAAGGGAAAATGACTTGTCCATTACAAGAATAATCCCATAGAAATCAAGAAATATCTGGATCACATTCACAAATTAACAAAAAGCTTTAAGCTAAGAACTTGAAGAAAATGTTAACAGTGGGGCAGCATGTACACAACTCATACAAAGGACTGAAATAAAACAAATACATAAAATTGGTATCATTCTCCATTAATTTAATTACAGCCCTGATTATCTCCTCTTTGTTAGCATTTTACGAGGCATTCCACAGATGACTAACAATTGCCTTGGATATTAATCCGTGATATATATAACTGACTGCCCTTCGATGCAGTACATGTTTATTATCTAAGGTGCTGAGCTAAGGTGACCTATTTCTTAAAACAAATAAGTTAATTATACTATTTTAATTCCCAAGCAGCATTCTCTTTCCTGTTTCTGAGGTAATCAGAGGTACACAACTTCGCACCTGAAATCTTTTCAAACAACCCCAAGACTTCCTGATTAATTTCTTGGTACAAATATTCTCAAACCCCAGGTCTAGAGCAAGTTACAAATCGTGTCAAAAAAATTCCTCACGTCCACGCATATGTTGAGCACTCTACCATCCACGAACCACAACCAAAGCATCAAGATTCTTTAAAACAAACTGCAAGCACCTTCACCAGATCTTTCAATTTCATTCCACCTTCTCTACATCTATTTATATAATCACAATAGCAAGCAATGCACTAAAGTTTTCATTTATCAATAACCACGAATCACGAATCGCTGACTGCTCGTAAGCCATTCATAATTGAAACTCCCCTAATTCTCACGATTCAACTCGGCAAACCACAGACAACAGCTCATAATTTAATTAATCGATAGGCAAAAGCTCACTTCCATTTTTTTCCATTCTCTCAAATTCAATGCATTGAGATAAAACCTAATTATTTACCCTATTAAACAAAACGAAGGTGATCAAACGCGAGTACCTTGAGGCTTTCGACGACGCCGGGAACGACCTCGTGTTCGAGGCCGGAGTACTCGCCCTCGGTGTTCTCCCTGATGACGACGATGTCAACGTTCTCGTGGCGCGTAGGAAGGCCAGGGAGGTTGAAGCAATTAACGAGCGAGGCGTAGAGATCAAGCTCCTTCCTCAGCTGCACATTCAGCGAGCTCACACCGCCGCCCATAGGCGTCGCCAGCCCTCCCTTCAAACACACCTTATTCTTCTTCACCGATTCAAGCACCTCCGCCGGCACCGCCTTCATGTCGCCGTGCACATCGTACTTCTCGAAGCACACCGGCGCATGCATCGCCTCCATAACCTGTTCCACCGCGCCGGTCACCAGGGGACCGATCCCGTCGCCCGGGATCAGTGTCACCGCCCGCGGGGTGCCGTCGCCGGGGCGAGGCATGTATGTGACGGATCGGCCCGGATTCAGGCGGGCCAGGAGGTTCTTGAGGAGTGGCGCGGATCGTGTCGTCGCCATCGACGGTGGATTGCTAGGGTTTTGGGGTATTGGGTGTGTTTTTGTCTGTGACGTGACTATGCGATTCGAAAAGCCATGGAAAGGTAAAAAAACACTGCGCCAAAACGGAGGAATAAAGGAGGGAAATTGTAGTCAGTTATTTTTTTTTAGGTTTAATTTATTTGTTTCATTTCTTTGATGGAAATAAATTAAAATAATATATGTATAACTAAAATTTATGATTTTAAACATACATAAATAATTTTGTAAAAATTATGGATAAATAATTAACCTTTACTTTTATTACTGCTAACTAGAAAACAACTTTAAACACATAAATGAGTTAAAAAAAAAAAAAAAAAAAAAAAAAACAAAAAAAAAAAAAAAAAATAAAAAAAAAAAAAAAAAAAAAAAAAACCCAATAAATAGTGTATGGGTCGTCTAAGGCTCTCCAATGAGTCATCTCCGTGTATAGATATGGAAAGCATGCATTGGAGACACCACTTCAGCCCTTGTTGGCACCACTTAAGTCTTCTAGATGATGCCATTCAAACTCTCACAAACTCTTTCCTTTTTTTTTTTTTTTAAGGTTTTTACCTCTAAGTTTCAAAACAAAACTAGGCTACTTTTTGGCAATTGTTTTCTAGTCCCATGCACCCCATTATTTTCTTAAAATATCAGTGTTGTCTTGCGGGTGTAAAAATGATTTCTAAAATTGGTGTTTCGGAATATTTTGGGTATAAAAATGACTTTTATAATTGGTATTTCATAATGGATTTTTGAAATGTAAAAGTCAATTTTGGAATATTGTTTTCGAAAGTTCAATTTAAATTTTAGATTCTCTTTTTAGGAAACATATTCCGAAAATCTCATTTCAGAAATATGTTTCAAAATTTGTTTTTCTTATAATTTAATTTTTTCACCACCAAAATGCTTCTCTTAAATGGAAATTTCATATGATTTTCACAATCCCTTTTCTCGGACAGAAAAAAGAAACCACAAATCTGTGATTGCACAACCACGCCGCATGTCACCCTACACCACCGCAGTTCGACCGCCAACAACAGCAAGCACCTCCTAGCCAAACCAAACCTTTACCAAAATCCAAACCAAATCAACACCAAATCAAACTCAAATCAAATGAAAATCAAATTTCATAACTTACAATAATAAATCGAACGGAAACCAAACACTAAAGACGACGCTACACTATTTCTGACGACCGACAACACCAGTTTCAACGAACCAAGCAGCTGCCCCAACCATAACTTACAAAGGCACTTTTGTCCGTTAATCTCAATGATGGAGTGCAAGAAGTAATTAATGGGGTGCAAGAAGCAATTACCCTACTTTTTAGCCGAAATATAAGGCTTGAATTTTCTATCTTATTTTGGTCCAAAATACTGTCCAAATAAATTCTACATCATTTTATATAATTTATACAAAATATTGAAGAAATAAAATCTTTTTCTTAAAAGAAAAGTCTTTTGAATATTTTTTTCTTTTATTATTCTTTTGGTCATCTTTTTTGTGACTGGCTCAACGCACTCGTTGTGTTATAAAATGTTTCAGGAGACTTTGTAAATTTTGATAAGTAGTACGAGCAAACAAGGACTATTAACTCTCTAGTCACCTATAAATCCTTTGAGGAAAAGCCTATCAAAATCTAAGTTTTTTTTTGCATCACCCTAATCTAATGTGAGGACTTCTTCTTATTCTGGACCGAAAACCCTCAAGCTCAATCTTATAATAAGGTATGGAACTTAGATGTTGTGGAACTCAATCAGTGTAAGAAATTTGATCATTTGGTCATTATTTTTCATTATTTCGACTCTACTAAAGTTTTATTAAAGAGTTATAGATCTCAAAGTTTATACGTTTTGTGTCTACTAATTTGTTGTTGATTTTTTTTATTTATAAATAATATAATAACTCTAAACCATAAGGAGATGACTCAACACATGAAGAAGATGAAGGTCAACAGAGGGTTATCAAGACCAACATTGTTATTCTTAAAATTGTGGAAAAGGATGTCTCAGAATTAAAACTCAACATCGTAGAATAAAGTTCAGAATATCAACATTGGCCAAGTGTCTTTAAAATTGATGAGTTGACTTTATTTATTTTAAATAATGGACAAATATCTTTGTTAAGATTTGTTATTCCTTGTTATTTTTAGAGATTAATATGGAAACTCCACCCTTAAATATCAAGAAAAAAACAAAAGAGTTTAGAATATGATAATAAAAAACTTCACACTTTACAAAAAAAACTTAAAAAGGCGATAAAAAATCGAGATGTTTGTTCATCTAAATTCAAATAAATCTTTGAATGTATAGAAAAGGTCTATAATGAATAAAAGAAAAACATCAAGAAAACTTAAAAAAAATCATAAAAAATTAATAAAATTACTTTAGAGACAACACTTAATTATGTCAGGTTTGCCTATTTTGTAGATAGATTAAACAAAGATATATAACAAATAAGAATCTTGTATCCAAACTCAAAAGATCTCTTCAAGATAATTGTCAATGAATAAATTGTTGATAAATGATTAAATATTTTATATTATTTAAATCTTAAACTTATTTTTTACCATTGTTAACCTATTTATCTATATATTTGTACAGTCACTTTAATTAGACGATGGTTGAATACTTATGATTATATAAAATAAAATAGTTGTTAATGTAAATTTACTTTGTAAATATTTTGCATTTTTTCGTAAATGCATAAGATAACAATTTTTACTACACTTTACATTTATTTATTGAACACGGCCCATATTATATATTTATATTGTATTTTCATATTTCTTTATAGAATAACAGATGATGTTATACTTTTACCTTGTGACTATTTTCACACATTTTTTTTTTTCAAATGCATCGGATAATTACCAATATTACATTTTTACATTGTTAAGATTATGACCTCTTTAAGAAAACATTTGATAAAGATTAATGTTACATTTTTACGTTGTATTTTGAGTTTTCATATGATTTTAATAGGCACAAAGGCTATGTGACAACAAAAGTTATAAAAAGGACACAAAGGCCATAAAAGGAGCAAGTAAACCACATGGACATAAGTCATGAAAGGAGCACGATTGTCACATAGGCACATAAACCATAAAAGAGACACGAAGGTCATATGAGTACACAGGACATAAAGAGGGATTAAAGATAATATGGGCACATAGGACAATGGAGGGCTTAAAAGCACAAACAATATCCTTTAAAACATCACTTATTAAAAATGAAAATCTTTAAATATCTGGCAAGTAAATACTACAAATAAAAAAAATGAGTGTGTATAAAACACTACTTATTAGAATATAATTTTTTTATTAATTTTTTAAACAAGTAATAAAAAAATCAATTCTATAAATATAATATTAGTTATAACAAATAAATAGATGTAATAACGTTTTTTATTATATTTAAATAATTAAGACATTTTTATTTTATGATTTTCAATTCTACAATTATAGTACATTCAAACTAAAGAATAGAAAGGAGTAACATAGATGTTAAGAAAATCACTCATGTTGTCTTAGACCTTAAAAAATGATAGTAAAATTTAAGCAAAACCCCTCTCATAAAAATATTTATTATTTTCTGTTAGAAATTAGATTATTTTAAATAATGATAGAAATAAATTGATTTCTTACAATTTAAAGTTAACACATTTAATTTTTTATATTTTGTATAATTGAGTTTTGTTGACGCGATTTTTTTAATATGATGTTTTATAGTTATCATAATTTGCAGTTATCTAATATATGTCACATAGAGAGAAAAAAATATTTGATGTGTAATTAAACAAAAAAGACGAAGATATAGCGTTGATAGAAAAACATTTCACAGTTGGTTAAATGTAAGTTTATTTATTTAATAAAAACTAACATGAGATGTTATAGAAGATAGATGAATAGAAAGAGAACAATCTAGTTTTAAGAAAATAATTTAGTAGTAACTGATTCAAAATATAAGTTATTAATTTGTAATTAAAGACAAATACTTCGAGTAATAAAGAAAGTAATAAGTGAAATAACACTTACTCATAAAAAAAACAAATATCAAAAAGTGTTTCACAAAGTCATGCAACGAGTGCCAGAGTATTCTAACCAATAACTTACATATTTATATTTTTAACCTAAAACATTTAATTTTAGTGTATTGCTTTTTAATATAAAGTTTTTATTTATAATTGGTTATTCCTCTTAACGTTTTAATTAAGTTAATTTATAATCTTCCTTCATTATTTATTTTTATTTATTGTCTTAATTATTAAGTCGTTTGGACTATTTGTAGGTAGTCACTTAAATAAGAATGCGTTAATAATGTAGAGTTATAAAAACATTTTATAATAAATAAAAAATTGTTTGATCATGTGAAAGATTATTGAAAATCTTCATTTTCTATATAATTGCTCATAGTACAAGGTATTTTATTTCTTTTAATGAATTAAAAAAATTATAAATGAGATAAAAAAAAGCTATCAATATATTATCCATTAAGAATTAACAAAAGTGAAATAGAGAGGCCAAACATATGGTGGGATAAAAATGAAGAAGAAAAATAATAGGAAATAAACTACGAATACTATAAGGGACGATCCCTCTGAAAATAAAATGAAAAAAAAGATAAAACAAGTAATATTGATGAATTTATTTTAAATTATATACAACGAATACCATAATCTAAAACGTGTTTACTTAAAAAGTATTTTGTCTCCGCAAAACATATTAAAAAAGAAAACAAGAAAAAAATAATATGAAAACTCTTATTAGTTCTTTAACAGTCAAGATCCCAATGTTAAGAATATTTTTTTACACAATTGAGAGTGACTTGCACATGTTGAAAACATAATTTTTGCCTAAAAAAAAGGAAGAGACCCAAAGTTACTATACTTAGAACTTTCGACAAGTCGATGTGATTTAACTAATCATTTAATAAATTTGTAATGATGTTTATTTTAAATATATTATAATGTTTTTATTTAGCTTAATCATATATTGAATCAATTGGTCACTTTTGTCTACTTTTAAAAAACAAATTTTAAATTTATGACATATTACTAAAATTAAATTATTATTTTATATATAAATTCTAATTCATGTATATGTTTTAATAAAATACAATTTAATTTTAAATATAATAAATATGTTATTAGAGAGGGTGATCCATTGACTTATAAAGTGATCTATGTTCATTTAGTCTGTTGTTAGATGAATTAGATCGAAAAAAAGGTTAAATTTAGACCATAACCATTTTTATTTGACTTGATCCACCTACAGATTTTTAAAACTAAAATTAATTTTAAAAATTATAATAAAGTCCCAAAAGCTAATATACAGTAAAAAAATTGAGTTTATAACTATGTACGTAATGAATTGTTGCATAAAAACCATTCATCTTGATACAAAAATAAAATAAAATCTTTGTTGGGGTGGACATCTGATGCTATATTTGACCTATAAACTAATATGTAAATTTTTAAAAAATAATAAAGAACCATTTACGTTGAACAGTGGTAATGAGGTCTGTTGCAGATGTGGGACCTTGGGTTTAGTGGGAAAAAAATGTCTCTGGACGTTTAGAAGACCACATTCAATAGAAGGAAGTGATGTATATAATATAAAGGCACAAAGAGAACATAAAAGGAAGCACTTCATGCAGATTTGCATCAATCAGAAAAAAGTGGGAGAGTTGTGGAAAATTGAAGGTGCCTCTTCCACTACTCCACCAAGCTAGGACAAGACAACTTCATTTCTTAATAATTGCTTTGTCATGTAACACTCTCAATCATTATGTGTTTTTGCCAAACTCAAGTTAATAATAATAATAATAATAATAATAATTACAATAAATTAAACAAATATACTTTAATTTTTTAACTGGTAGTAGTGTATTCTTAAATTTATGTAAACAAACTGATATGGATTGTTTTTAAGAAATAAAGTAATTTTCTAGTTAAAATTACTTTCTCTCTATGTTTTCCTAGTTGGCAACTTTCTTAACAAATTAAGTTAAAAATACTATAATATAATTTAAAACTATTCATAAAAGAATAACACTGTAGTACTTTATTCTTTACCAAGAAAAAATGAGGCCTAGAAGGGTAGGGACAGAACATGAGGCAACCTTAACTTTTCCCAGTGGGAATTGAACCATTCACAATGCCATTTGAGTTTGTCATCTTTCACTCCCCTTTATCATCATCACATAATCACCATACTTTTCCAACATCATCTTTCTTTTATTATTACTATTATTATAATATTATTTTTGGGATTATATAAATCTTAAAAAGTTCCTAAATCATTAATAATAATAAAAAATTTTGTGTATGTAAGAACAGTTACGCCTGGTAGAGGGTGCGAACGCAGCACAAACACCACAATCTAAAGCAAAGCGGCCACCTCAATCTCACGGCGGTTTTCAACCCCTGCCATGGCTTGTCTCAGCCGCCACCACCACCGCGCCTGGCTCGCTAACCAAGACATGCTCCAACGCTGCCCTCTCTCCGCCCACCACCGCCGTCTCCACGACGACGCCGACACAGACCCCATTTCCCTTCCCTCTCTCTCCTCCGCCTACCGTATCTTCCCCGTCTACGCCATGGGCGCCACCGACCCCTCACCCGAACCCCAATTGGACGGACCCGACCCGATTTGGAACGCCGTCAGGGACGAGGCCAAGCTCGAGGTCTATTCAACTAACTAACTCACTCTTTCATTTTATTTTAATTGCATTTATTGTGTTTGTGAAATTGTCTAACCGTGTGCAGGCGGAGAAGGAGCCGATTTTGAGTAGCTTCTTGTACGCTAGTATTTTGGCGCACGATTGCTTGGAACAAGCATTGGCCTTTGTCGTCGCCAACCGTCTCCAAAACGCTACCCTCTTGGCCACTCAGCTCATGGACATTTTCTGCAATGTCATTCTGCATGACAAACCCATCCAACGATCCATTCGCCTTGATGTTCAGGTGTTTTCTTTATTTCGTTTTACCTTTATTACTTACATTTTTAGTCTTCGTTAATTAATATCAATTGAGCTTCATTCATTCCATTTTTAACAAAGCTAGCAGAATACTCAACATGACATTGGCCGGTCTTGTTTCTTCAATTTCATGATATGTTTTTGTTATGCCCGGTTCTGGTCACTGTCTTTCAAATGATCTATGTTTCTTACCCAGTACACTGTACCACCTACTAATTCATTAAATATTGGATAGAATTTAGATGGAGGGACTTGCCCAAGTTGAAAGATTCAATTACAGCTATTAAAATGAGAAACCTAAATCACATATCATTAATATCAGACAGACTAAGAAGTAAAGATAACCGTTACTCAATGCTAGATACCGATTAAGAAATTAAAAGTGATTTTTTTTAATTGGGCAGCATAAAAATCAACTCCCTCATGAATTTTAATAGGTTTTCCCATAATTTCTATTTTTTAAATTTCTTTTAGACATTGGTTAACGGAATCTAAAATAAAAATGCAATTAAGGTTTTGATGTAACATTGATTGTTTAAAGTGTTTTGGGCGGTGCGTGGTGGAGTTATTTGAATTTTGTGTGGGGGCCTTATTCTGAACAGGCATTTAAAGATCGGGACCCTGCGTGTTTGTCCTATTGCTCCGCACTTTTGTACATGAAGGTAAGTCTCTGTTCTCTTCCAGTTTCCACTCTTGATACATTTCTACAGTTCTAATGCACTATTTATGTAATTAAGCGTTAATCCTTCCTCGGAAATGGAATTTTATTGAAATGTCAGTCTCCTTGGAAATGATTCTTATGATTGCAATTGTGATAGTAAAGTTTGACTGACTTCAGAATCGCTTTTTAATTTTATTTATAATTGCAAAGAATACTACTTTAACATTTATAGAACTCTTTTTGCCGTTTAATGCTGTGCTATGTGCACAGGGTTATCATGCTCTCCAAGTACATCGAGTAGCCCATGCATTGTGGCACCAGGGACGCAAAGTCTTGGCCCTGGCTTTGCAAAGCCGTGTTAGTGAGGTAGTTTTCTAGTTGGTTAACATTGATGAATCTCATAAATACAAGGGAGTTTCATTTTTCTGATGCTGATCATCCTAGCCATTGTCTTTTACCACAGGTTTTTGGAGTGGACATTCATCCAGGTATATTGGTTTAGTTTTTGCTTGCAAATGTATGAGAAATTACGAAAGAAATTGGCATTCTTGACGTTTGTACGCGATAATTTTGCATTAGGAAATGTTAGGAAAGCAATTAATTAACAGTTATGAATTTCTATTAGAAGAAAACAATGTATTGTAGGAAATGGAATCATGTTGTGCTGGCCAACTTATTTTCTGAATAAGGAAAAAGAGATTACGAAGGCAGAATGTATCTTTGAGGGTTCAATCTTTAATTCTTGGTGGCACTTAGATAGTTGATTTCTTTACTTTTTATTTATAACAAGATAATAATTTGATTTTTGTCTTAAAGGATGTTTGTCTGTCTATTGAAGATGTTGAAAGCCCTTTGGTTTTGATTATTATTATTATTGAACTTTGTGTTTTTATGTTTTTTTTACATAGCTGCGAAAATTGGGGAGGGAATTTTATTAGATCATGGGACAGGTGTGGTTATTGGTGAAACTGCTATTGTTGGAAACAGAGTTTCATTGATGCATGTGAGTTGTGATTCTTCATCAATTTCTTTTATGATTATGTTTTGCCAGCTCTTAATACAAACTTTAATCATCCCAATAAATTAGTTTTTCTATGATTTCCTAAATGATGTCATTTTAACATATTGATTCTTGCATAAGAGGAAACGATTATGAGTTATTTGAATTTACACGTTCTCAACAACTTCATATTTTGTACTAAAGAGACTGGCAGTAAATAGTAAACATCATCTTTTATGTTCTCTGCTCAACCTTCCACTGATACAATACAACTATCCTGAAAACAGTTTCTGAAAAGCTAATCTGATTCTACTTTTCAACTCTGCTTCTATTTTCTTTATCTCTAAGAAGAGAAAATTAAAAAAATTAATTAATTTATTATTATTATTTTGAATTAAAACTATCTTTTAAACAATGGTATTTTTAAACGCCTGTTCATTATGCTCTTTGCATGATATATCTCATTTTGACAGGGTGTAACATTAGGAGGCACAGGGAAGGAAATAGGTGATCGCCACCCCAAAGTAGGCGAAGGGGCACTAATTGGAGCTAGTGCAACCATACTTGGGAATATAAAGATCGGTGAAGGTGCGATGATAGCTGCAGGTTCCCTCGTGTTAAAAGATGTTCCTCCCCACAGGTACCAATGAATATATCTTTTCACACAATGTTTAGTACTTGCAGCTTCTTAGTGGATTTTTTTTTGTAATGAAAGATGTTTTTTTATTGTTTCATTTGCTTTATTTTGTAGCATTGCGGCAGGAATACCAGCTAAAGTTATTACTGGTCTACAGGACCATGATCCATCTTTAACCATGAAGCATGGTAAGCGACACTTGGAGCATGACTTACCCTTGAGAATTACTTGTTTCTCTCTCTCTCTTGTTAAAAATAAGGGGCTTCGGCTCTAAGTCTTTCATCTCTTTCGTCCTGTGATTCAATCTATCAGTCTACTAGGAGAATTTCTGTTATAATTAGTTGGCCTAAAGTTGTTGACATATTATGTTTATACTGTCACATGCCTTTGTTATTATGAAAGATTGAAAATATATTTGAAATAACTTTTTAATTCATATTCTAAGAAATTTACCAATGAAGAACCCCCTTTTCCTTAATTTAGTGCATGTTTGGTTACACGTTGAATCAAATCATATGTGGATTCAGGATCCACATCCAAACTAAAATCACTTTGAATAGTTTTAATTTTCACTTCCAAAACGTGGATCTGGAGCTCTAAATGCCAAACTATACGTCCACTTAGTACTTATTGAATATCCTGCTTTGGTTTCTACAACCCCTTTAACTTGTTTTTCATGATCAAGGCAATGTTTGTATAAGAATTGTTATTGTTATCATAATATTTCAACGTACATGTCATGTGTTCTTTATATTTTGCATAATTTGTGTTCTTTCTGATTCTACAGATGCTACTAAAGATTTTTTCTCACAAGTAGCTAATAACTTCAGAGATGAAAAGCCCAATGGTTAGCTTTCTTCTTGTCTTATAATCCTGTTTGAATATGAGAAAAAAAATTTCACTAGACTAAAAATTTCAATGCTTCAAATGATATGTCCTTTGTACTCGTGGTGTACTTGTTACATTGTTCATGTTGTTCACCAAGCCATTTCACTTCCCCCTCCCTTCCTGTCTATCTAAAATCTGAATATCTTAAATGTTCCAGGAGCTCAAAATCCAGATAGAAATGAAGTTAACAATTGAGAGGTTGGGCAGCGTAGATCTCATTTGACATTCATTACCTTCAAAGGAAGGATGATGTTATCAATAATATTAGAATCAGGATCAGTTCAAAATGATAACGTGGAATTCGTATATCAGTAGTACTTTATAGTTTTCATAAATCCCGTTTGTGCTGCTGAGTGCCGGAGTTGTTGCACCAGTATAGCAAATATCTGTAGACAAACTTAGAAGCAGATGCTATTTAATCTAAGTTTCTGCCTTTTAACTTCCCTTTTTTTGTCCTGGTCAAATAGTGTGGGAGGAGGGAGGATGTTCGATCTACTATTTAACTCTTCAAATATATATTTAGCTCTTCAAATATATAGTTAATTAGTTTTTTCCCGTGCAGTTAAAAATCAAACTTTTTGTTAATGGAGAAGATGTTTTATTTGTTTTTTTTTTCCCACACATAAGAAAAAAAATCATTTTTTCATGGAGTAATTTGGCAATGAATATGAGTTATATGTTTAATTTTAACTAAAATTAATTTTAAAAAAAAGACTATTAAAAAAAGCTTATAAAAAAATTATTTATTACTATAAAAATGCATCCTTATTTTTTATGACGCTGTCTTAACTTTCTATAAATAAAAATATATATGTAGTATTATTTTTATATATTATTTTTTATTTTATATGACTTGTTTAATATATGAAAATAAGATAATTATAATTATATATTATTACTATTATTTTAACTTGTATTATATGTTATTATAAAAAAAAAATTCTTGTATAGAATGAAACATTCTAAATATTTATATTTATATTTATATATATATATATATATATATATATATATATATATATATATATATATATATATGTATGTATATGTATATATACATGTAGAATATCGCTAATTATTAATTTTCAATCTAGGTCAGAGTTTCTTCTCAATCTGTATTACTTTTTTTTTATTCTACTTCATGTTTTTTTTTTAAGTTTTATATATAGGTGTCTTTCATTAAGAATTATATATTATCATGAATTCTATATTATAATTTTAAACTATTATTAAAGATACAATAGAAAAAAACATTATGGACACTAAATGAAAAATATTATATATTATGACTTAAAAATATTATTAAAACAAAATAAAACGTAATTTATACACTCATTATATATATTATAGATGCTTATTCAGTCCATTGTAATAAAAATGTCTTCCACAAACAGTTATAAAAAAAATATGTATATCGTTTAGTAATTTTAAAAGGTAAAATATACCAGTTTGGTAAAAATAATTTAATTGTTCTTCAAGTACAGTGATCACAAATTTTAATGATTTTATTTTATATTTTTCCATTTTCACACATTACCGTGACAATTATAAGTTTAAGATAAACATTAGTGGATCTCACAAACCTTGCGGTGTTACTGAGAATGAAAATAATTTAAATCCAGTTGGCTTAAGTTTGACGTGTCACAAAAATTCAATTCCCAAAAATATAAACATCAAATCTGCCAATTCAGTATAGTATTCAACTAAACACCTAAATTTTTAATTTGAGATCACTTAGGAACAATTTTTGGTATGTGACATAACAATTTTAATAATTGTTTTATTTTACTACTATCATAAATTTTCAAATTCATTTAATATTTGCACCTTTTTTTTATCTGGTATTCACTCTTTTAAAGTTGAGTTAATATATTTTTCCATTATATTGATGGTAATATCTTATGATAGTGACGCGAATAACAAATGACAATTAATTACTTAAATTTGACATTGACTACAAAAGCTACATGTGTTAAGAACCATAATCACATGTATTATTATGGTAACACCTCATTATGAATTTGATAAAAGATATTATATTGACATGTTTTTTTTTTTAAAAAAAAATATAATCAAATTGAAAAAAATAAACAAAAAGTAAGAAGGAAATGAAAATGGAAAAAATATTAAACCTATATACACAAACATCCTCTTGTTTTTTAATATAAACTAAACTTTTGGATAGTTTTTCAGAGGAGCAAAAAATTTGAGGTAAGACAAGTTATATTGTCATTTGAATATGAATTTTCTCTATTTTATAAGTTGGTTTTGGATAATTTTGAGTACTTGAACAAATTCAATTGCAATTGTTTTGAATTATGAGAAGTAGCAAAGTGGATTTTAGATTGGATTGAATTATATGCAAATGACTAGTTTATGTATTTATGTATGATGTTGAAAGTTTTTTTTTAACAATTGTGAAATTGATATTTGGTAGGTGTTGTGAGATTGATATTTTGAATATTTATTTGATGCTTATAATTGAATATTTAAGTGAGAAATGATGTATTAAAACCAAAATAATATATTTAAGTAAGAAATTATTGAAAGTTTCTTTATCTATATTAATTAGATGCATGCAAGGAAGTATGGTGATTATTTGTGAATCATCCTCAAATCCTTAACTAGATAAACATATTTAATACAGGTATTGCAAGAGTTGTTAAGTGATATATCAAATTTGTATAATTATAAATTATATAATATCAATTGAAGGTTATTCACTATTTTTTTTAATAGTATAAAATTGTAAATTTATAATATTATTTTCTTACATATTGTATGTGTTATGATACAATAAAATATTTTACTTTATTTTATTATACTA
>Ga0099824_1005491_pt1 | contig 17835 bp, 7 predicted proteins | sample SiratrowhiteBW_FD_76837 | JGI IMG/M metagenome (GOLD analysis project Ga0099824, IMG submission 76837) | Root nodule microbial communities of legume samples collected from California, USA - Siratro white BW | ecosystem: Host-associated > Plants > Roots > Nodule | place: USA: California... | reverse complement strand
TTCTCTATTCAAGACTTAAATTTGTAAATCAAACAAGCACTAAGGTTAGCTTCCCTTACCTTAATCGCAGTGAAAGTTCTCTCTAACACTCCCAAAAGCTTAAGATCCTCAGGAACTCGAATTCTAACGAAGGTTCTGATCGGATAGACTTGCTCTATTCTCCGCCACGAGTCCAACGGTGGGCTCCGCTTGAAAAACTGATGAGGTATGGAAGCAGAGACTTAGAGAGAAGTCAGAGGAAAAGAAGTTAGGGGTTTTAGAGAGATGATGGCTTGAGTTGAAATGAGACTTGACTACTTACTTTTTCTATAAATACGTGTTTTTAGTTTAATAATGTAATAATCAAGTGCTTATTCCACTTCTACCATTTCACTCAAATGACAGATTTTCTAGATTGTTACAAGACTTAGATAAGTTTTTTTTAAAATTAAATTTATGTCATTACTAAATACTAAATATGAATGATAATAAAATTGTGTCTTTGTTAACCTGCATCATAATTTTAATAAAGGTCATAATTTATTTACATAAATATGACGAGATATTTCACATTTCACATCTCACATTTAAAATTAAAAAAAATAATAAATTTATCATTTTTTGAACAATGATGTAGAATATAGCAAGTTGCAACTTAATTTATTAAATCTTTTCTCTAACTAGTATTTTGACAATTTTAAACACTTAAATTTATTTATTTAAAATAATATTAAGTTAAATTTGTAAAAATTTTACATAAAAAAGTAAATGAAAAATATAAAACTAAATGGACATAGCAAATCACATTATTAAAAGCTTAATATATATATATAGTTTTAACTAAAATGTCAACGTAATTTTCGGAACAGAATGACAAATTACAAAAAAAACATATACCATAATAACATAATAATCGTTATTTTAAAATGCTAATTCATTTCTAAAAGGTATGATATGTTAAAATAGAAATTAATTAAAAAATTCTAAAATATTTACGATGTCAACTATTTATTGAGATATATCAAATCTGATTGAATAAAGTTTTTAATTATAAATTCACCACAAAATCTCTTCGACTCAAAATAATAGAAACGACTAACAATAATACATTTATATTTTGTACATATGATATGAAAATAATATTCAAAATTAAGTTCTTAATTATCTTTTCGAATACATTACCAAAAATTATTTTATTTTTTAATTTTATTAAAGTTATTTCTTATACTATATACATTATCAATTAAAATATATTATTAATAAAATTAAATAATATTAACACTAATATATAAAATAAATTACAAAAACACTTTCTTAATAATACAGTAAATATAATTCAAATCTTTTTAATTTAATAAACTAATATAAAAAAAAAGACACTGGAAGGACAAAAGGTACATGTTTCTCTTCTATTCTATTTTCATTTTGACACTATTTGAAGGGTAAAAAAGCGAGAGGATTTCAAGCTTCCATGAAACTTCCTCCTTTCTAGAAACATGATTGCAGTGTATCACCGACATACCCCAAAACCAATTATTTTAAGAAAATGTATTTTTAATTTGTTTTAGGAATTAAAAATAATCACATTGTAAAACATACTACCTCCAATTCAATGGACAACCATCAAGTTTTTTTTCCTGAATGCAAAAAACATATAATGGCTTTCAATTTTAACGACTGTTAATTTCTTTTTATACCAATAATTAAATGCAACAGGTGTGCATTATTATTAAATATTAAGTATATTTTTTTATTATTTTATATATTATATATTTGATATTATCGTAATTCTATTTTACTTATATTAGTTGGCTATATCATTAGAAATTAATTAATATTACCAATGGTTATAAAATAGTCAAGATCCTTCTGTCTCTGAATTACAAGCAATTATCTTCCTTTCTCACTTCACCATTCTCAATCAAAACGAATTGTATTAAATAAATCTTTTTTAATTTTATTTTAAGGATGGACGAATTTTGTGAAAGAAAATTATGGTTTGACGTTACCATTTATTAATTACCTCTCATACCTTTTTCTAAATAAAATATTACACAATAATAAAATAATAATTTATTTAAGTTTCAAAGTTTAAAAATATCATGAATGTGGACGTGATCACTTTCTAAATTTTATAACTGCTGAATCACGACTCTGACGAAGATTTGGGTTGATTTAAGATAAAAGTGTGTGAAAAGTTAAATTATTTGGATTAATAAAAAGATTAGAAAATATAGGTGAAAATTTATAAAAATTTGTGAATAATGTGATAGATAAAATAGATATTTTAATATTTTTTAATATGTAAATTAAAAATTTATTCTTATGATAAAAAGTAATTAAAAATAAAGATATAATTGATAATTTATTTTAAAAAAATTATAAAAATATTAAAATATGTAGTTATTTTTAAATTAAAATTTAATTTTATAATAAAATATAATTAATTTTATAATAAAATATAATTAATTTATTAAATATAATTTATTTTTAAAATATGAAATTATAAAATTAGATTTTTTTAAAATAATTTGTATATTAAATTTAAGTAATATTATCATTTTATAATAAAAATTAATATTAAATAATTTCCTTTTTAAATAACTCTTTTCATTTTTATTAAACTAAAATATATTTATATTATTAATAATTATTAATATTTATTTTATTAATAATATTATTTAATATTTTTATTATAAAATTTAAAGAATATTTACTGTTTTTATGTTAATATTATTATGTAATCAATTATATTACGTATCGATTATATATCAATTATATATACATAATCATTAATAATCGATTATGTATAATCAATTACATGTATAATTTATTATATATAAAAATATTTATATATTTTTAATAAATTTGTATAAAAATATAAATATAATGTATAATTGATTAATTATTTCATATAATTAATTAGATATAAAAAATTAATATATATATATATATATATATATATATTTAATTAATTAATTTATAATTGATTATGTTTGTATAAACTTAATATTGAATATGTTAATTAAGATTAATTAAGGGGATCAAAATTTCAACCTCTCTTCTTTCTGGGTTCTCAATTCCTCTCAAATTTACTCAAACAAGCGCTTATAGTTGCAAATAAGTAATCGTGAACAGTTCACAGCAAAAGCAAAGACAACCTAAAAGAGAGTGATATTTTGATACCATTTTTATTTTCTACTATTATATTATACTTGTATATATTAATACCTGTAAATTGGTAAGATAAGTATGAGATATGTGTGACAGGTGGGTAGGAAACGTGATTGTTAGACATAAGTTTATATTTGTTAATTTGTAGAGTTATTGTCTATTGAGTCAAAGACGGAAAGTTAATAGAGTGTGGAAAGAGATGTGGGTAACTATTGTTTCAGGGATCTTAGAAATAAGGTGATTTTTAAAGGTAAACTTGTGGATGCTAAAAAATATTTTGTTTCAGTTAAAGGTTTGAGTTTAAGTTTAACTCGAAAAGAATCACTTTTTTTTACTTGAATTGACATTTATCTCTGATAGTGTGCTTACATGTTATGGCTTAGATTTTCATGTTAGTAAAATGAGATTTGTTATGAAGTTTTAGAGTAGTCAGATTTTACAGGTTAAGTAATTAGGAAATTGTAACCTTGTTAACATTCTATAATTCTTAGGTGGTTTCAGTTTGTGTGAATTTTATTTGTTTATGTTTCTTTGTGGTTTTTGTATCCTCAAGATAGGTGATTAAGTATGTCTAAAAAGATGAATTCGTTTCTTAGACACTTATTTTTTAATGTAGTATTGTGTATAAAGATTGAAACACACTGAAATATTTTCTTTATTATTGATTAGTTTTTCTGTTAAAAAAAACTTGTATATATTATTTTATTAGAAAAAGGAGATATGAAATGAAACCTGGTTGTTACAGGGTCGTGTAAACTAAATCCCGAGCTAGGGACTCAACTCTACACGTCATGCAACCGTCAATTTTAATATAAAATATGGTGGGTCGGCGAAGTAATAAAATCTTACTTGACAAACATAACACACACCACCTTAAGAATATCTGAATGTGAATGTGGCATCTTGTTCCACCTATAAAGTAAAGTCAAGATCCTTCGGTCTGTGCACTAAAACCAATTATCTTTCTTTCCACTTCAACTCTCATCTTCACCATGAGAAGCAACAAAACTTACCTTGTTCTTATAACATTTCTGTTAACTTGTATTGGAATCAAGTATGAGACCAATCCTTTCAACCAATCAACTCTGTTGCTTCTCATCAGTGCAGTGTTTTCCCTTGTTCTTGCATCCGCAGCTGACATGAGCAAGTCAATCACCATCATAACATTCCATTTCTCAGGAATACTTGCATCTCAAACACTGCTCTGGATTCTCATTCCTCAGTTTTTGTGGTTCTCTCTCATTAACTTCCTTTTTTTACTATTACTCAAATTCTTGCTCTTTGACTTTCTAACTCAGCTGCTGGTTGGCTCCTCCTTCAACTGCATCACTCAGCTCTTCTCTGGAACACCTCCAAATGTTGCTGAGATGCCAAATACAGAACCGCAACAGCAGGAATCCCAGGTGTAGCATCCCAGCCTGATATAGCCTGCTTCATCAATATGTAGGCTTTGAGTTGTGTTTTGGCTTTATGCTTGTCCTCATATTATGTAGTTTTAATCATATTATATGTATACAAACCTATAGACTGTAAGAAATTTTCTGCATTTTCTTTTCTTCAGAGATATTTTAACACACTGAAAGATGTATAAGTTAATCTATATTGTAATTTTGCAGAGTTTTTTTTTTTTTTTTGAAATAGTAGATTTTTACTTATTTTTTTTATTTTTGTTTAATATTTTTAATTTAATCAATATTGTAATTTGTAAGAGTTTTTTTTTTTTTTTTTGAAATAGTAGATTATGACTTATATTTTTGAATTTTTGTAAAGTGGTATTTATTTCATCATTTGTCATGTTTATTGTATTATGAGAATTATGTTTAATATATATATATAATTATAATCGAAGTGAAATACACAAAATATACTATTGAAAGGATTATAATTTTATATTTAAAAACAATTATAAATTTAAATTTATTGACTAAATATGCAAAGGAAAACTACGATAATTTAATTTACTTGTAAAAGTACAATAAATTTTTCTTAAAAGTTAAATTTGAAAAAATATCAAATTTTAAACTTAAATAAACCAAATTATAAACATTCAAACTTTATTCTAGAAAATATAGATTTAAAATAGAGTAATACAATGTTATTGTTCTGATTTAGATCTATAAAATCTAAACGCTTTTTTACATAATATATATTTTGAATTAATTTGAATCCACTTTTTTAGATTTGGACTAAATTTAATTTTAATTATTTAGACTTAAATAAAATTTTGAAAATTAAATTCATGTACGTCATAATTAAATACTAAACTTGAATATAATGAAATCGTGTCTTTGTTAACCTGTATCATAATTTTAAGAAATGATTATAATTTATTTACATAAATATGACTAGATATTTCACATTTAAAATTTTAAAACAAGTAATAACTTTATTATTTATAAGGATGATGTAGAATATAACAAGTTCTGACTTAAAGGTTGACCTGGAGAAAGGTTCTCAGAACTAAACGTTATAAATTAAATTATTGAATAAAAATTATCATAAAAGGGTTATGAAAAGTGATAAGATCTGAAAATGTTAAAAGTGCCCTTCCATCTGGAGGTGGCAGAACCAATGGTTATAAATTAAATTATAGAATAAAATGATTATAAAACGTTATGAGAAGAAATATTATTATAAAAATTATGTTGCGCCAATAAAAAAATTTGACAAAGTGCAAGTACAAGTCTATGTTATATGACTATATGTCAGCAATTTTTTTTCTTACTTATAAAATATTGTTAGGTCAATCTAATTTGGGTGGGTAAGGGAAATGCCTTGACTACTGTGACAGGAGGAGGGAGCATCATGATTATAAAGGGTTATGAAAAAGGGATATAATCTTATTTGCAAAATATATATTTTTATTTAATTTTAATCCATTTTTTAGATTTGAATTTAATTTGATTCAAATTCAATTATTTAAATTTAGATATTTTTTAAATTAAATTTATGTATGTCATAACTGAATATTACAAAATATGAATGATGATGAAATTGTGTCTTTGTTAACCTGTATTATAATTTTAAGAAAGGTAGGAATTTATTTAGATAAATATGACTTACTATTTCACAGTACTAAATTTCTATTTGGAATAATAACTGGAAGGATGACAAATTTTGACATGAACTGTTATATACACAATTGTTATTCACAAGTAAAAACAAAAATATTCAAACTTTTGTGACGTGATATTTTATTTCATCTGTTATTTATGTTTTTTATTGTAAAAATTGTGTTTAACATACTTTATTTATGAGATAGTTGAAGTTCTATTTGAAGCGACATAGACAAAATATACTACATTAAAAGGATTATAATCTTATATTTAGTAACAATTTACCAATTTTTTATTCAAATTCATTGACTAAAAATGTAAGGGAAAGATATGATAATTTAATTTACTTATAAAAGTGCACAAAAAATTCATAAAAATTGAATTTTTTTCATAACTAAACCCTAAAAACAATATCCAATTTTAAACTTGAATAAACTATATTATAAACATTCAAACTTTATTCTAGAAAATGTGAATTTAAAATAGAATAATACAATCCTATTATTCATATTTAGACCTATAAAATCTAAATTAGTTTTTTTTTTTTTTTACAAAATACATACTTGGATTTAATTTCAATCTAACTTTTTAGATGTGGACTGAATTTGAATTTAATTTAATTTCAATTATTTAGATTTAGATAAGATTTTTTAAAATCAAATTCATGCATGTCATAACTAAATACTACTAAACATGAATGATGATGAAATTGTGTCTTTGTTAACCTACATCATATTTAAGAAAGGTCATAATTTACTTGCATAAATATGGCTAGATATTTCACATTTCATATTTAAAATTAAGACAAGTAATAAATTTATCTCTTATGAATAATGATGTAGAATATGACAATTAACTTAATTTATTAAATATTTTCTCTAGTAACTATTTTGACAATTATAAATATTCAAATTTATTTATTCAAAATGTACTTAAGTTAAATTTGTAAAAAATAATACGTATTTTAGTTCAAATAGTTGTTATTAAATTACACATAAAATGATAAATGAAAAATTTAAAATTAAATGGGCGTAACAAATGACATTAAAAGCTTAATATAATTTTAACTAAAATGTCAATATAATTTTGAAGCAGAATAACAAATTACACTGTCAATTAAAATATATTGTAAATAATATTAAAAATAATATATAAAATAAATCTATATGTTCTGGCTTTAGCTTATGCTCATAATATGTAGTTTTAATTTTTCCCTATTTGGACTTCTTGTGCTGATATTATGTAGGCTTTATTTTCTCTATGACTCTAATGTTTACCTTTTTTATATCTGTTGGATCTAATTGTGAACTCTTCAGTAGATGTACTATACATGATATGGAATCAATAATTATAATCATAATTCTTCGCCTTTAACTTATAATGAAGTAGGAACTTTGATCCTTATCGTCTCACACTCAAATTAAAAATATTTTAATATAGATTGTTTAACGAACTGTTAGACCTATTTTATTTATATCGTGAACTTTTATTAAATTATAAATCAGTTGTATAACCTACTATATTATTTTTTCAAATATATTTGAATGATAAAAATTAATTTTATTACCATAACTAAAATTTATGTATCAAAATTTAACTAGTATTATAATTTAATTTAAATATTTTAATTATTATTATAATTTAAATTTATGCATCGAGATTATTATTATAACTTCGTTTTAAATATTTTAACTATATATATAAAGATGTGCGTTATCTTATTATATTATAAAGAAAAAGAAAAAGTGTAGAAATTAAGGATTTATAAAGTGAAAAAACATACCAGAAACAAACAGAATTTCATAACATAAACTTTCCACGTTCAAATGAGAAGATTTGAAAAAAATAAAATAAAAAAAATAAAAACTGCCACAATCCAAAAATAATCGGATATATCTATTATATAATCAATCATCATTTGAATATTTACGTGTTTTATAATAAAATAAAAAGTATTAAAAAAATAAATTAAATGATTTTAATAATTTTGAATTATTTTTTAATTATGTTAACATAAAAAATAACACACTTCTAAATTATTTTATTATTTTTATGTTTATATAATTAATTAAATTGTAAATATTGGTAATTTGTATATAACTATACTATTAATATTTCATTAATATATAATAATAAAATAAATAACTAAACAATGCATAAAGTGAAATAATTTAATATTTATTAATATATGTTTTTATAATAATTTTTATTTTATATAAATTTTATTTTAGTTATATTTTTAAAAGTTAATTTTTATATTAAATTATTTTTGAAATTATTTTACAAATTAGTTTTTAAATATATTAATATAAAAAAAAAATATTATACAACATCAATCAAATCATGTACTATCTTTTCATTCATTTTCACTAACTTTCCTTCAACTGAAACAATTTTACCTTCCCTTTTCTTCCTCTTTCTTTTATTTCTTTTCACCCTTACCGCAGTCTAAACTATTATAGGATAGTGACAAAATAAAAGAATATATTTTAGTTATTATATTTTATCAATCAAACGTATCTTAATATGTTTATCAATCAAACGTATCTTAATATGTTTAGAAAAAAAAATCATCATGAAACTTATTTTAATTTAATACAATCGAGATAGTTAATGTATTTTTAAATTTTGAAATTTTCTTTCAAATTTATTTAAGTTTGATTATTTAAATAATCTAATATTTATTATGTTAAATTTTATTTTAAAATAATATATTTTTTAATTTATTAAAAGTATATTTATTTAACTTATGTTAATTCATTAAAATAATATATATAATTACGTTTAAACCAATATACTTCAGAAAAAAAAAACTCTAGACATCATGTTAAATTCTAAAAAATCATGTGTTTTATTTATTTTGAAAAAAAAATATAAAATAAATAGAAGATATTTTATATTACCTAATAACAAATATATGATATAAGAATAAATAAAAATATTCCTATAAATTTAAATATTCTTAATAATCAATTTTTTTATTTCTATAATTATAACAATAATTATAATTATACGATGTCACAAAATTAATTAAATACCATACGTTAAATCGGAAGAATTTGTAAAAATGATATTTAATATATAAAAACTTACAAATATTGTATAGTTAAAACAAACTATTGAAATAGACCTCCTTCATTTATAATAAAAGTAAAATATTTACAATATGTTACATGATAGACTGTATATAATACCTTTTATACCAGAGATATGGTATACACTGGATGAATTTCATTCTACTAATACCAAACAGGGGAAGCAAATATAATGTTAGCTGTAGAATTTGTGGGAAAAAGGATAAAGATGATCATAGTTGAATCAACCTTCATTAGGATTGAAATGATTTTGTTAAAAGTTAAGCAAAACAACTCATAATTATAGTAATGGCTGCAACAACAAGCCTCTCATTTTTAGTTTAGGCTACTACAAAGGCACTGGATGAACCTGTAAAGTGATGAATTGATCCAAACAAACCCTTTGCAGCACCAAAATGTCTAAATCTGTATACACCATGAGGCACATCCTGTGGTATCCTCCATTCCAATGTTGCTCTACTCCTTGAACTGAATTTGGAAGGCCTTGACCACTTATAGCGCAGACACCAATCATCATCATCATATGCAGGAATCCAAACATCACTTTCTTGGAGAAACTCCACCAGTGCAAAGGTGCCTTCAGTCATAAGATCATTGCGAGGACAAGCAGACCAAAATGAAGCTGTCACCAAGTCACCACTTTTGAAGGTGGAGTTCTGCGGTACATCAGCACAAACATCCCCAAAATTTACTCCAAGGGGTGTTCCATCCACCACAACTGGTGGAAGTAAGCCTATTTGCTTCTCAAGGAGATCAGGGGGTTGAAGACCAGGTTCTACCGGTTCATCGTTGATGAGGGCTGCGGCAAGTTTCTTAAACTCCTGAATGTATGCACTCAGTGTGTGGGGGCCATATAGTGTAGAAGCACCCTGACAACAAGAAAATTGAAGTCAGAAAGTTATATAGAATAGCTACTAAAAAATGTTATTTTCACAGTAATATTATCCAGATGCATCTGCATGTTAGCACATATGAACACAAGTGTGTTAGGTATCCAAGTGTGAGTCTAGTTCTGTATTGAGTAGAAATGAGAAAGTTGAGCAACATATAAAAACGAAAACCCACAAACTCAATGTCTTAAGATTTTGGGTTAAAGGTGGTATCATTTTTTTGTGTGAGTTTGGCTCGATTCTCATTCTTGTTTGTCTTTCCAGTGTTTCTTCTCTCGAATTTTCCCAACAGTGTACAAAATGTTTAGTCTAGCTCTAGCATCGGATTTTCCCAAAAGTGTGCACAATGAAATGTTTAATCTGGCTCTAGCATATGACAGAAGTAGGAACAAATTTTCAAAAAATTGTCAAAAAAGTCAATGTCTGTTTCCATCTATCTTTTGTGATTAAGAATTTTGGATCACTAAAAACAAACTTTTGTCTATGTTTCATTTGTCCTTGCTAAAGGGTAATCTAAGAAATTTCAAATATTTGTTGTGAGTTTCATGCTCTTAGAACTGACCTCGTATCTTTGCACCTGGTATTCTTCATATGTAGTGATGTACTGTGAATAAGTGTTAGATAACCCTGCTATAACAATGTAAATGTCATCAAATTCAAAATCCTCTTCACTAGTTAGCACTGCCTTCACTGCATCACGAAGACGCCTCCCAGCCATTGTTGTGAATTCTGTCAAATGAAAACAATGAGTATGAAGCACCAAAAAGAACATGAGGACCAAAATAAGTTGTTCCACAAACACTTAAATGAATATATAAACAACCATCAATTTCCACGCTAAAAACAATAACCATGAAATATAATTAAGTTAATCACACTTTCCTCCCTTTAGAGAAGCTTTAATTACACTCCCCTACCTCAGAGACTAGTAAGTGTTAAGCTTTAACCACTTTGATGTGAACAAATCTGTTAATGGTAATGAGTAACGACGAATAAGCTCCCATGCCAATTATCAATTTTAAGGTCACTAACAGCTAATTTTGAACAAATCTATTAATGATACTCTCTCTAAACTTAAATATAAGCAAGAAAGTGATTAAGTTTGGTGAACATGGATATACGAAAATACCAAGTAACTTAACCATATTCAACGTTACTCTTTCAAAAGTGTCTTAATGTTTAAACCTGTGTATCATCTCTAATAAATATGATTAAGGGTAGTTTATAAAATGTACTCGTCTATTTTATGAGATGAAGAAAATTAAAAACATTAACTAACATTTTTAATTAGTATGAAATTAAGTACTTTTGTTAATAAGCTTCTTCACATTAAATTGGATTTTATCTTAAAATATAACCTCACAAAATGAATTTTAAAGTAAGGTTTGCAATCTATTTATATATCCTCTATTTTAACCATGTTACAAGTCAATGTGGGAATAAACCACCACCCTTGAGGTTGCTATTCAGCAACCACAATTAAGGCGGCTTTCCAACGCTCCCCTTCACATAGAAGACTTCCAACCTAGAGTGTGACAATTAGAACTGGATCAACAATGAATCTAGGATAGTTTCTACTACTATCTTTGAATATAGATTAACGTTTAAATCAATCTTACAAAACCGATCAGTAAGATGAAATTTGCACTCTATTTAGATACTCTATTTTACCCGTATCACTAGTCAATGTAGTGCTAAACACCCCCTTTGAGGTTGCAAATTGAGAAACCCCCAAAAGAAGCTGCAACTTAGGCAGGCTAGGAGCGACCACAAGTAGTTTTTCAACAGATTAAATTGTAGAACATATTAGGAAATACATTTAGATTGCATTTTATCTCAAAATATTTATACAGATATATTAGAAGCGAAAGAGAAAAGCATCTAATGTCCAGTCAGCTTTGAGTTGCAAAAAGTACAAGAATAGTTATTCAATAAAATTTAGATTTTAAAGCAAATCAACAACAACATCTAGCCATGTTTATTTTTCATTTAGATGTACTTATCTGTTATAATCGAAACAACAGTTGAGAACATGAAGGGTAGAGATTCCAACAATAGCATAATACAGTAAAAAAGAGACCAGGAGACAAGTTGGTACCTCCTGGTAAACAAAGAATGACCAATTGCCCAATTCGAATGATCTGAATTGGAAGTATTGAAGGCTGCAAAGTTAACATAAACATGAAGAGAGTCCTTATTCAACCAACACAGAAGAGATAATTAAACTGAACCAAGGGAAAGGATTCATGAATAACTTACAGCCCAATCATATGGTTTCTTCATTTCACCAGTATCTAGCAAAATGGGTTTGGGGTGATGACAGTCTATTTGTTCCTTGGTTGGTATCTTAAGCAAGTCACGCACCAGCTTCCAGAAAGGATTGCCCTGACACATATCAGAACAAATAATAAGCATAGACAAAAACAAGTATTTTAAGACTACTGTCTAGGACAATGCTATAGGAAAAAATGATTACCTTATCATCACCTTGTGTAAAATCAAAAGCTCCAGGTCCATCTGTTGTTCCAGCTGCAAATGCAAACCCCATTGCAGCAGGGCATGTCTTTACAACCTCAGAATCTCCTTCATCAGAAATGGTTACCTCGAGTTCGGAGAAATCTATATACGCATGTCGAAAATCAACCTCCCCTTCAATCTCTTCATCCGCAGCATTAAAAAGATCTACTGCTTTTCTAAACTGTCTTTCTCCAATAATGCGTGTACTTTCAAATTCATCTGGGTAGCTATCACATAAATTATGGGAAGCAATTTAGTAATTCCAAAGGTTAGATAACATTTCCATGCACTTGTGCAGAGTATGTAATAAATAATTACCCGGGTCCTCGGCCATAGCATAATTCATTCTTGCCTCCACATGTACTATGATTGAAGTCACACGGTAATCCAGTATCTATACAAAATGCTCCAAGCACATTTGGACTAACATCTCCACAATTTGATTGGCAGAATGCAGACACAAATCTAGGTTTGTCATCGTTCCTTTGAGCACCTCTCACACGTTTAGAAACACTCAAATTTTTGGTTGCTGATCTACCAGGAGAAGACTGAAAGGAGGTAGCAATTTCCAGTAATTCGTGTTCTGCACCAATGAATTTTAAATGAGAATATAAACATTATTCATTTGTTATTTTCAGATCTCTTACTACTGCTGACCAAGTTACATAACATCAATCAAACAAAGTAAAGCATTATAAGTATAAGCATCTTACTATTAGTGTGAAGGGTAGGAATTATATTTGAGATTTTTCGAGGCAAAGCACCATCTTCAAATTTAGCAGGATCAGTTTTTTCATCAGCTTTTTGGTCAAACCAATCTTCCATGAATCGTGCAGCTGCACCTTTATTATCCCCACTAATTAAGGAGTTTGTGCGACTCATTGATGTTCCATGAGTAGGAAACCAATTGAAGGATCCAACAGGTCCCCATTCATCATCAACAAATTTTAAGAGAGTCATTTCTTTATCAACATTATACTCATACTTTCCTCTCTCTGCAGCAGGATTATTTAGATAAGCACTGGGACTGCGATTTACACCAGCATCTAAGAGTTCTCCTGCAAGTATAAGATAAGTTACTACCATCCAAGTTCACCTAAAGATAGGAAAAAGGATCAGCAGTAATCATTTTATCCTGTGATTTCATACTACAACAAAACTAGTACAACGATGGAGATCTAGTATTGATCTAGAATTGATATAAAAGCTGTGTGTGGGATCGCATGTTTGTACATGGTACATAAAGGCCTAGGAAGGAAGAGAGTATGAAAATTGTATCCCTTACCCTTATTGACAAATATTGATCCTGGGCGGAGATTTTCATGGGCCTGGATAATACATTTTTCAATGCCATCGACAAGGACTTCAAAGGACTGATGCACAAATCCAAAAGAAGTTATAATGTAAATAACATATTGCAGATAACCCCCAGGACCAGCATGAGTGTGAATTCCACTAATGGCTACATTCTTTTCAGTGTATAGATCACCATATCTGTCAAACAAAATGAAAATAGTACTTCAATCACACAACTACTGAGATCAAAATATCTTACACGGATTTGATTCATTCATCTAAAGCAAGTAAATGTAAAATAAGCTATTTCAGGCTTTGATGAAAAAAAAATCAACAATTGATATTCTAGTAGAATCATAATTTGTTATGTATGTGTCTGTAATATCAACCATTTTTTTCTCATCAGTGATTAAGATTGCTTATTTTACTCTCTGAATCGAATTTCTCAAGATACCCCAATTTCTTTTGTCACAGTAACTCTTGATAACTGAATTAAACACTGCTAGTACCTTGCTGTTAACCTCTCCATTACTTTGATTTTCACAATCTGTGAAGCCATGCAAGCATCAAGGTTCACAAACACTACCCGCTTCCCCTTTGGCTCTGCAACAATGAAAGCACGAGCCCGTAGCCTGAAGTGAATTCCGGATGCAGTCTGTCCGGTGTTGGCATACCCCATCATGTTAACATCAGCAGCAGGGCCTGTAATGTCATAGCTTCCAAGACCAACCAAGTAATCAGAACTAGAACACACAACACCAGCCTCCAGCAGCAGCACGAGTAAGAAAAGGGTCCAAACTCTCATATTTGCACATGCCCTCCAAACATTCAAGCCATATAAGGAAGAAATCTCCATCACACACTCAAGTTCAAAGCAAAAGTTACCAATTTTCCAAGCTTAGCAAGTTCTTCTCACTCCCCCTTCAGCAAAACACAAACTTTCAGTCATCTTAACAGTAAAACATAAATCAAAATTGAAATTCCAGACCTAACTATGGAGCAAAAAAAACAGCTAACTTTACATGAGGATTAACTTGGGGAAATAGTATAAGATAAGCAGTTCACTCTCTAAACTACTGATTACATAGAAAGTGAACCCAGAAAGAGTGTGTGTGATGCATGATCAACACCTCTCAGAATCGATTACAATTTCACAATCAAATAGAAAAAAAATTACAATTGCAAAATTATATAGGTTAACAATAAAACAAATATTTTTTCACCACCCAGAAAAAAAAAAAGGAGACAACTTTACATGAAGATAAACATAGGGTAGTGGTATAAGCTATATCCAGTCAACTCCTCAAACTATTGATTACACAGAGAGTAACCCAGAAAATGTTTGTGACAGAGGGAGAAGGAGAAAGAGAGGGTCTAATGGAGGAGTAAAGAGTAAAAGCAAGGAAAAAGAGTGGAAGGAAAAGTTATGTTAGTAACATCACTTGTTAGAAGCAACTGCAAGTGCCAACTACCAACGACCTTCCCAAGACACGAATGGGTAGTTTCCCTAAGGAATTTGAAGCTTCCCACTTTGACATTATTAGTATATATAAACAAACTAAGTTTGTTACATAAACAAATAAAAACATTGATTTTACTTGTCTTGAACGTGGAGATTCTACAATTCCATTCAGCCTAGGATTCTCTGCATTCGAAACATACAACAACACATGCTCCCTTTTGTCCAATTAGGTTAAAAGAAAGTTAACTAAAAAAATGGTTATGTACGTAACCAGTTAAAGTGTATGCTGGGTAATTAAATTTTAATGGTAAACAAATGTGCAGTTATAAGTGGATGATGAGTTTAATTATTTCTGTTTGAAACTTTAACTTCAAATATTATAAATATTCTTAATGTAGGATTTGAATTGATGTACTTCCAAACATATTACTTTCTTATTAATTAAGCTTGTTTTGTACTAAGAATATTCTTAATGAACAAAAAGAGATTATTTTTTAACAGTACAATTCACTATGAAAAATGTATTCTTTTATCTCTCTTAACAATCTTTTGTTTAAAAGCGTAAAGTTGTGCGGCTTAATTGCAAAATTTAATTGATTTCAAGTTGATTACAATAAGTTCCTTAACTTGGTAAAATTTTGACACAAGCTTGTATAGTTGAGTATCTCCGTGTAAGAGGTTCCATAGCTTATTTAAAATATTTATGATTAAGGAGAAATTTGTAAAATGTTTTGAGAGTGACGGAGTAATTATTTATTAATTAAGAGTGTGAATTTAAATTTTATATTAAAAAAAGTGAGAAAATTGAATATTAATATAAGAAAGAAAAGTACAAATTTATTGTTTTAAGGTTTTGAATTTATTTTTATTTATTTTACTTATTTTTAAAATAATGCTTAAATTTAGAAGTAAATTAAGAGTTTTGATATTTGACTTGTTATTAAATGTTTTTATTAATAGTTTGATACTTGTCAATGCTTCATTTAACCTTTATATAAACATAGAAAGTAAATATATTTTTATACATTAAAAATTTCTAAATGAGATTGATTGGAATAAAATAATCGAATTTCATTTATAGATAAATGTATTATCTTGTACCATCTTTATCTTTTATAATGTAGAAATTGATTCTATTTTAGTAAATAAATTACTTCGCCAGCTTAAAATTGTAAAAAACACTATAAATAAAAGTATTTGTTGACTATAAAAGTATTTGTTGATTATGTGTTTCAATTTATACCATCTAACTTAGATACTTAATCTTTTTTTATCTCTAAAAGTATTTGTTATTGTATGTTTCAATCTATACTATCTAATTTAGATACTTAATCTTCCTTTATCTTTAAGATCTCATAAAAGTGGACAAATGTATTTATAGATGTTCTCAATTCTATTGTACAATACAATAAGATGAATGTTCCATTTATCTATAGAGGGCTTTCAATAGGGGACAATTCGACAAAGGTAAAAATGTGAGATAGTATGTTACAAAAATAAAAAAGAGATTGTCATGTTAGAAATGACAGATAATTAACATTTGTTAAAAGAGTTTGCTTAATAAAATTAGTAATTTCAATTTTCTTTCTTCTTGTTGTCATTCTTTAAAAGCTTCAAGCTTGATAGTAAAAGAAACAATGAGAGTACAAAGGTAAAATGAAGTACAAAAGTAATAGTATGGATAAAATAATTTTTAATTTGTAAACCTAAAGAAGAATTAGGAGGGTTGAACATTAAGATGTACAAAGTTTCAATGAAGTTTTACTTACAAAATAAAAATGGAGGTTTGCAACTAAAATGATAGAAATTTTGAGAAAAATACTACAATCTAAATATGGGTTGCAACTGAAATGATAGAAATTTGGAGAAAAATACTACAATCTAAATATGGGTTTTGACGGGAGTTAAATTAGTTCACCAATCCAAACATGAATCGGTGTGGTGGAAAGATTAGAAAAACAAAAATGTGTGGAATAGAACATAAGAAAATATGGTCTGATAATAATATTATATGGATAATATGAATGCAAAATTTTGAACGATAGATAAAGTAATGAAATAATATTAGTTGAAAGGTATCTTTAAGTTATATAGCATTTCAAATCATAAGACAACAAATGTTTTTAATATGGGAAAGTGCAAAAATGATAATTGGGAGTAAATAGGCAAAGAGAGACTAAGGAACTCAATAACAACATTTATATATGTATTATTTATCAAAATTGATATCTTTTAACAATATTAAATTATCATTTAAAAGATTGCAATTTTAGTTGTCAAGATTATAAGTATTTTTTGTTTATTGTTGTCTATAAAATAAGATGAAATATAATGTTTGTAAAAGCAAGTTGGAATATAAAAGGAAT
>Ga0099824_1005490_pt1 | contig 17836 bp, 7 predicted proteins | sample SiratrowhiteBW_FD_76837 | JGI IMG/M metagenome (GOLD analysis project Ga0099824, IMG submission 76837) | Root nodule microbial communities of legume samples collected from California, USA - Siratro white BW | ecosystem: Host-associated > Plants > Roots > Nodule | place: USA: California... | reverse complement strand
GGTCCTCCTTCAATGCTTTTGAACTGATGATCAAAAGGTGATTGTTGAAACCTCAAAGGATTATATTGTATTTGAGCTTTTATTTTGTGCTGAGAAGCTTTTGATCCTCCACAACCTAACGTAACAAGTGTCTGAAGTTGTATTATAACATGCACAACAAAAGTATATTCTTATTTTAAAACTATTGATACAAAATCATAACAAGAGGATGAATTGAGAGAAATTATTTTTCTGGTGATATTTCTCCATCCCTAACGGATGATAAAGGTGATTCCATCCTTCTATTAACACATTTCACCTCATTGATGAACAAAAAGATGTTAAAGAGAGTGAGAAACTCATAAAGCTAGTCAAATAAATATAAACACTTTTGGTGATAAGTGATGAGACATACTTGCATAGTAAATACTATTGGTGGAGAGTTTCCTGCTACAAAAACTTGCACCTACAGTTACCATGGTTCCACATATTACTCAGCAAATAACTTTGCAATGAAAAATGGAGGAAATTAGAAGATAGTGAATATAGGTACCACTTCTGATTGAACAGAAGTTATTAGAAGAAGATATAACATGTGCCCTGTCCATGGAAACTGACGACACAGTAACTACACTCTACACAACGCGTAAGAACTTATAGATAGCCCTGTAGAAGAGAAGAAAAGAATATGGAAGAATTTATAGCCGAAAAGACTCCATTAAATTTTATTATTTTTAAGGCGAGATAAAATTTTATTGGTAATGCACATAGTCAACGGTTTGTGGCAAATCATTGGAAAATAATTAAATCAAACATAAAACTCACATATAAGAAATATCTAAAAGACTTTTATAACAGGATTTAGTAGTTTAGTTTTGATAAATTTATAACGTAAAAGTGATATATATATATATATACACACACATTTTTTTACCTTTTTATTTTATCCAGTTTTTATTATTTATTCAAGAGAAATATTTTAAAATAGAATAACAATGGTTTCAATGTAAGGTTATTTTCAAAGAATGTTAAAGATAAAGAGTTATCCACTAGTTTAATTAACAATTCACTATAATTATAGTTTTGCATGAATAGTTATAAAATATCATAAATAAATATTTATAGCGGCTTTAATAAAGAGAGAAGTAAATGATATGTACTAAGAAAAGAAAATTTGACAACTATATCCTGAAAAAAAAAATGAAAGTAGAGGAAAGTCTCAATAATTTACATAAAATTCTCAAATAAGTATGATATTTATATGTTCTACTAAAATATTAACTAACATTATAGGTTATAAACCATATAATAAGACTTTTTATAATTATAAACAATCATAATTAAATATTACCAAATTTTCGTTCTTTAAAGATTTTGATAGTTTTAACCGAATACCAAATAACTTAGTTATATTATTTAAAAATGCAATAAAAATTTATTTATTAAAAAAATAGATAAATTAAATTAAAAAGGGATATTTCTCTTTCTAAATAAGTTAAAAAAAAATAATTGTTGATAGTCTTTTAATGTTTTTCCATGAAGGAGATACATGTGGTGTTTACTTAGGTAGATAATGTATGCATGTGGTGTTTTTATCTTCAGAATGAGTTTCTATTAGTTCAAGGTCTTAGTGATGCAATCAGATCGTTGATCAGGACTTTGCAGTGCAGGTTAGGCTATCCTGCTATTTTAGAACCTTTTGGAGCTCTTTGTGAATATTTCTCCCTCTGATAAGTTAAAGGAAGCTAGCTTGCATGTTTATTTTAATTATAGTTTATTAAAATGAGTATGATGCATATAATTTTTATAAACTGGTTTTGTTTTTATGTGTGTTATTAATAAGCATATAGATTGAAACTTTGATGAGTTATGAGAAAAGTTATAATTTGTAACATGTAGAATGTTAATCTTAATTTCATTAGAGTTTTTAGTGTAAGAGAAATATATATTGAAGTAACTTGATTTAGGTTTGAAATTGGGTATATTGTTGTAGCTTGAATTGATTTGAGCATGTTTTTTAATTTTTGTATAAATGATTATATTAGAAATTGAGTTTGAAAACTGATAATTATGTGATGAATAGTTGTATATATATGATATGAGAATATATACATGATGTATGATAGATTAGCTGGATGATGAATAATAGATTATATAATGTTAGGATTTTATTATTATTCGTCTAGAAGGAGATATCCTGACTCTACTGTTAGTTTAAAATCATGTGAAGGAAGACTACCATGTAGTAAGAGTCAAAGAAGAAGAAGATTCATACAGTACAGATGACTATGATTTAAAATATAACTGGTAAAAATAAGTTATATGCATTAACCCTGTCATACAAGGACTACTGATGATGATGTTAGAGCTATGTGATACAATTGGAAGTTGTACGATAAGTACAAATATAAGTCAACTATCTCCTTTGTAATTGAGTCAATGTCATTATGTAAAAATGTATTTTCAATATTTTAAATACTCATAAATGTGTTATCTTTAAATAAAGAATAATACAAGAGTTGTAAATGTAAGAAATAGAATTATATACTTATATTATTTTAAAACATTTTTAACTTACTCTTGATTTTATTTGTGATTGTATTATGTTATTGTTTATTATGTGATGATTACGTGATACTTATATCCAAATGGTTTAACAAGTGATAAAATGTCATAATGAATTGACTGCTGAAGAATAATATTTCAAATACTTATATAAGGAATAGTAATATTATATTTTCCTTGTTCTGAAAAATGTAATAATATATATATATATATATATATATATATAAAATCTATCATTAACTCTATATAATAATAATTATTAGTCTCATAAATTGTTCTTATTTCTCACTTGAAGTTGAGAGTAGTAATTATTCTTTTTAAACATTTCACTTTCTTTTATAAATTTCTATATATGGTTGGAACTTTTAAGTGTGCTTTAATTTCATTGTAACAATTTGACAATCCTTAGTTTTGGTTTTAATTAGCTCCTACATCACTCTAACATAACATTTTTTTTTAGTTTTTAGTTAGGTCTTACACTAATTTTGTTTCGTCTTAATATTATTATATATATATATATATATATATATATATATATATATGATTTTTTTAACTTCTAAATTTATTATCTTATCTATTTTCATTAAATATATAATAAACTGTTTTGTTACATTAATAATAAAAAATAAAATTAAAGGTGACCTTTATTAACAACATATTTATATATTCTTTTTGTCACAGTGTTGGTTAATCTTTTCTTAAAAAAAAATTCTGAAAAATTTATTTTAAATAATTATAAATTTATATCACTTCTTTAATCGAGGTTAAGTCGATTCTATTAAATAATTAAAAAATATGTTTACTTTACATTAGTCACATTAATATTATTAGTTTTTTTAAAACACATTTTAATTATCTTTTAGTATTGGCTTCACCAACACTAGTATTAATGAATATTATATTTTTCTTATTTGATATCGCTTTTAATGTAAGTTAGACTGTCCGTCGTTGATATTACGGATTTAGCTTCTAAGCTTTAAGCATCGCTCTTTTATGGGATACAAATCGACAATTATATACAGTTAACATCAAATTTTAGTAATTAAATTTAACTTTCGATCAATTCTAATCTATATTTTTCTTATACTGGTTAACTTATAAATTATGTATAAGATACTTAATATGGAATGAACAACTTTATATTTATGATGAGATTGAATAATAAATGAAATAAAATATCATATATTTTATTTTATTTTTATAAATTTCAATCATTGCATAAAATTAATTATATCTTCTCAATTTATTTGGTAAAAACACTTTTCTTTTATCAAAATCTCCTGCGTTACACATGTATGACACCATTTAATATATAGACAAAGGGGAAAAAACTAATATAAGAAATTGCACATATATACTTAATTGCTCTGATATAATTTCTTCATTGTTTGGAAACAAAAGCTAATGAATATAATGTTTTGCTTTTAAATTTTTAGTATTGTCAAATTATAATATCATGTTTTTCAATATAATTTATGTATTATTTATATTATCTTACTATTTTATCATTACCAATGCAATCACTTTTTGTAAATTAAATTTTAAATTAGTGCTTTGAGCTACTGAATGACAAGTTTTATTGTGCAAACATTTATTTTAACAAGTGTAACTTAGACTGGGTTTTCTAAATTTATTATAATATTGTTTCACTAAAGACAGGAATAGGTTGTCTGATCAAGCTATATTGTTGTGGACAATTACTATGTTTGGAAAACGTCTAGTAACGTATGAATCAAACAATGTGATATATTTAAAATAATTAAGTATTAAAGAAATAAATTTTAAAGTTAAGTCAATTCTATAAAACTAAAATATAAAGTGAAATTTTTGTATTTACTTACATAGAGTTGACTTTATTTTTAATTAGCGTGAAATTTATAACACAGTTTATATATGTAAAATTAAATATTTAAGAATGATTAGACGGTAAATAATACAATAGATTTATTAAATCTCAATTAAGATTAACTTAAACTAATTTTAATATTTAAAAAAAAAAATTTAAATTTAATTCAATTTTAAAAACAGTTTAAAAGATAAGATTTACATATATTCTTTTATTATAAATTAACCTTATTTTTTTTAATTATGTAGGAATATCTAACATTTTAACTAATAGTAATAAAGGTTAAAGAACCAGGGGGTATGTGAGACAGAAAGCCCTATAAAAAATTTTATGGGAATGATGACTTGGTTTGATATTTGCCCTAGTATTAGTCACAAATAATTACATAAAAGGTTCATGAAATACAAACGGTTAACATGAAAGGAAAGAAGAGTAGGGTCATGCAATGATGCAAAATCGGAGACATAAATTTAGCCACGTTAGTGGATTAGGATAATTTACTTAGTAATTGTCAATGATTAGAATCTCAGATATTTAAAAAAAAAAAAAGAATCTGACTTAGGCAAGCAATCACAAATTAAGATCCAAAGCAGCCGGAACTTTGACTTAGCTACATGAAAAATAAATGTTTAACAACATTAAAATATTTAAAGCAGCCATTTATAAATTTTCAACTTGAATAAAATAAATATAATGTAAAATAATAAACTAATGTCATAACAAAGCCTAGAAGGAAAATATCTTAATGTTTATTTTACCAAGAATTTGATTTTCGTGAGTAAATACTGGCAAGTAAAGCTTACACTTTTAATAATTTTTTATTGAGTCCAAAATTTTGATTAAATATGAGTGATATAAACTAAATTTTTATAACACAATTATTTTAGAAACAGAGCTTTTAAATAGTAAATATTTTACTTAATTGAAAATGCAAAGTTTTAAATTTGAATGAGAAGTTTGAATTCAATGATAAAACATTTATACTTTTAGTTTTGAACTTTAAATGAACAGTATAAGAAAGTACTAACAAGAACGTGAACACTAATAAAGAAGGATTTTAAATAATTAAAATAACAACTCAAAGTTAAATGCAAAAGATTTAAATAAATTCAAAATTTGATACAAATTGGTGTCACTAATATAAATTTCTTATTAGTGACTTGTATTTTTGGTGTTAAAACTATCAGTATTTTATTCGTAGCTTATCACACTTAAAATATTATATTCAACTTTTATTTTTATATTCTATGATCGACAATTCCTTTACAAATTTTCATGTATTGTTGTAATTTTTAGATAAATTGCTACAAAATAAAATTAAAAGCAATCTTCATTAACAAAACATTAATCTATTTTTTATGGTTAAGCGTGGGTTAATGAGAAATTACTGAAATTTTTCATTTTAAATAAATCTATATTTTTTTTATAATTTAGGTTAAACTGACACTATATTAAATAATCACATCAATATTATCATTATTTAATAATTTAAATTTAAATCTATCAAACTGACTTTAAATTAAAATATTTTTCACTTATCTTGTCTTATAGTCAGTTTAACCGATATTATTTTTAATCAATATTATATATATGTTTTTATTTGACGTTACTTTTAACCAACAGTGGACCGATTTTAGTAGTATTTTCCTTTTAAAATTGATATTATGAATTTAAAAGTTTCTTTTATGGAGTATAAAATCGATATTTACTAATTAACGTTAACTTAGAATCGATTCTAATCTATATTTTTCTTATAGTGATTAACTTACAAGTTATATATAAGATACTTAATATACAATTTTATATTTATGATTAAGATTGAATAATATATAAGATAAGATATGATACACTTTATTTTATTTTTATAAATTTCATTTGATCGGATAAAACTAATTATATCTTCTCAATCTATTTGGTAAAAGTATTTTTCTTTTATCGAGATCTCCGGCCTTACATATGTATGGAGAGCACTTAATATACAGACAAAGGGGGAAAAACTAAAATAAGAAATTGCACACATATACTTAATTGCTCTGATATAATTTTTTATCGTTTGGAAACAAAAGCTGATGAATATATTGTTTTGTTTTTAAATTTTAGTATTTTCGAATTATAATATCTTACTATTTTATCATTATAAATTAATTCAACCACGTTTTGTACATTAAATTTTAATACAGTGCTATGAGAAGTTTGATTGTGGAAATTTTTATTTTACAGAAGTGGAACTTGGAATGGGTTTTCTAAATTTATTATAATATTGTTTGACTAAAAACAGGAATAGGTTATGATGATGAAGCTATATTGTTATGGAAAATTATGTTTGGAAACGGTCCAGTAACATATGAATAAAACAATGTGAGATATTGCATGTCTGAGTTCTTATTCCACCTGAGATTTCCTCAGGTATTACTCACAAATAATTTTCAAAAGATGAATGAAACACAAACGATTAACATGAAAAGAAAGAGGAGGGTGATGCAATGATGTGAAGTCAGAGACATAAATAACCTTCACGTGATTGTGTTACTATTTTCTACAAAATTCTTTAAGATCATTCCATTAAATTAAAATTCAAAATTAATGATTACAACCCAAATATTTGATAAAAAAAACAAATTGATCTCACTTACCTATACTTAGTGCACAAGCAATCACAAACAAACATACCCAAACCAGGTGCAAGTTTGACTTAAGCTACATGAACAATAATTGAGTTTATTAATACTTTATTTAGATTAGAAGATAGATTTGAGAGGGATAAAAAAAAGGGATAGATTTGAGATAAAAAGAATGTGAAAAATAAAAAAAAAAATGTATGAAAAAGTAATATAATACGTATTATTGATAAAAAAAATCAATTCATTATAGTTAAAATTAATTTAAAATAAAATATAATTATTTATTTGTATATGAAACTTGTGAATGATGAAAAAAAATATAAATTATCTGACATTGTGAATATATACAAAATTATTAAAAATTATTATAGTAAAATTAAATAAAATTTAGATAGAAATAATTATAAAAGATATAATAGTAATTGTAAATTTCATAAAACTTAATAAAATAAATAAAAATTTATGTAAAAATTCAACACCAAATAAATATTAGAAATAAAAGGGTATAATACAATTTGATGAGAAAAGATAATTAAATTACAATAACTAAGCAAGTTTGCTTACTAAAGTCACCATAAATGGTTTTCAATTTAGTTTGATAGGATAGCAAGCATAATGTGAATTTTTAAACTATTGTGATCCCCAAATATTAAAAAGAAAATCCTAAAATAAAATGAATCTATCTTTTCTTTAGAGTGAAACATTGTAATCAAGATATCATAAATGACATTTGGACATTACATTGTGATATAGTAAGTATTATTCTACCATATTCATTCTAATATAATATTAGACTTATTCTAATATAATATCATATTCATTCTAATATAATATCAGACTTATTCTAATATAATATCAGACTTATGTTATGTAATTACCCACATATTTCTACCAAGTTTATTATAATATGATATCATTTGATCTCATTCAATATATTTTATAGATTCATACTCTCTTATCAATAACTATAATTCTTATTTATTATTATAATTCCTATTTATTAGGAATAATTACCCCAAAACCGCCTATAAATAGAGGTCAATACCTTATGAAGTATGAACTCAATCTTATATTTATCCACTTATGTTATTTTTATGTTCTTATTGACTTGAGACTTGAGCGGTTGTAGAATCTTCTGGAGGTGGATCTTCACTTGGTGTCTCATTAACAAAGCTTGACAACTATATCAAGAAAAATACTATCCCGAAAGGTTTTAGCTCATTTTTGGTAAGAACATTTGGTGTTCACTGTGGGACAAGGTAAAATATTTCCTACCTCCACAAAACAATATAAAATTATGAAAAATTGAAAATTATAATGCCTTCTCATACCATGAAATTGGAACGTATCTCAGTCACATTGTTAGTGTTTTCATATCTTTTAATCACAATGGTGCAATATTTCCATATTATGTATCTAAATTACTATGTGATAGTATGGTCGGGAAGGTTGATGATAGTTTTTGAGATTTCAAACATAATACCATTCACAAAGCATTGAGAGGTAGACACTTCTTGTAATGTATTTATTGACTGTTGAATACATACTAAGCTTGGTATCACTATTTCCATGTTGTAAATGACTATGAAGTTTCCTGCTAAGAATGACATGATTATTATGATAAGGAGGGCCGATGCAAAAGCTTCACACCCACGGAATTGGCCGTGAGGTGCATAAACATCTCAATTTCACAGCCACGGAACCGACCGTCTTTTAAATGATGAGACTTCATAATTATGGAACTGACTGGGATGTGTGTAAACATTTTTAAAATCATGAAGAGGATGAGATCTACAAAGAAATATATAAGCGCTAATGTTAATGTTATGTACCTACCCTCATATTATTTCTACCAGGTTCATTTTAATATGATATTATTTGATCTCATTCAATATATTTTATGACGATTGATACTGTGTTATCAATTACTATCATTCTTATTTATCACCATAATTCCTATTTATTAGAGATAACTCTCCTGACCCCCCAAAAGGGCCTATAAATAGAGGTCAATACCTCAGAAAGTATGAACTCAATCTTATATTTATTCACTTATATTATTTTTATGCTCTTAGTGACTTGAGTATCGGAAAATCTTCTGTAGGTGAATTTCTATTCGGTGTCTCATTAACAAAGCTTGGCAACTATTATCAAGAAAAATACTACTCGGTCAAAGCCCAAATTCCTCAAAGTCAACCATATTCCACCTCGAAAGTTCTAGCTCACTTTTGGTAAGAACACATTTCATTTCATGAAATTTAAATTTGTAAAATAAGATTTGGCCAAGTTCAAGAGGGGGTGAATTGAACACCTTGAAAATTTTCGCAAATGTAATTTTCAATGTGAGAAATGAAAAATCTTTAAAGAAACTATTCAAGATGATATGAAAAGCAATCAACAAAAGTTCAAAACAAATTCCAGAATGATAACAATCAAACAGAATCAGTAAACTAAAGACAGATTTTAATTCTGGAAAACCAGTAGATTGTTAAGCAAGTTCTGGAAAAATACAGTGTATAGTAAAACTAGTTCTTTGAAGATTTATTCAAGAAATCAAAGAATTAGATCAAATCCAAGTTTGTAATGAATTACTGATTAAAGAAACTTTTATCAAACAATACAAACTATGTTTTAATGTATGGAAAATATTTTTAACCAATAATTGTGAAAAGTCAACTTTTCTGGAAAAATAGATTGATGAACAGTGAACACAGTGAATTACGAAATTGATGATTTACAAAAAATGGGTAATCTGGTTATTGAACTCTAAACTCAGTGAGTTAGAAAACAATTCAGATTCAAAAGTAAGTTGAGTAAATTGTCTTCGGAAGAATTAAGTGATTTCAAGAATACTTAAATGATTATCAGAAAGTTAATCAATTAATCCAGTTAAAGAAATTATCAGATTCTGAAAAATTTAAGAAAATCAGCAAGAACTATAAAGAAGTGAGTAAGAAACAGCAAGAGCACACAAATTTATCCTGATTCACCCTTCTTCAAGGGTTATGTCCAGTTACTTACTCCACAGTAAGGATTTCCACTATAAAAGATCAACCAGATTAGTTTACAGCAATTCAATCACTTACAACCCGCAAGAATACACTGCTCCCCGCAGCAAACCCTCTGTTGAACCTACAACAGATCACTGAACTATACAGACTCCATTGTATAACCCAGAAAACACCTTACTGATCCCCTCAGCAAGTTACAAACTATATAGAACCCTCTGTACACACATAATTACCACACCAGGTAACTCACACCAAAATAGAATCCAATGAAAGATTTATCATGAACACAACAATACAAGCACTTCTATACAAAATATTACAAAAATAATGAAGAAAAGGTATAGAAGGCTTAGTTTTATGATCAGATCAGTGATGTATCAGTCTCAGTCAATTCAAAGCTCCAGCAGTATTCAGAAAACAATTCTTGATGAAAGAGTTTGAATGGTCTTGATCACAAAACAAGAAGGCACTTTTCTCTCTTTGAAAACTCAGTGTTCTTTGATCAGAAAATGATTTAGAATGATTTCGTGTCTGTTTTCAAAAACATGTCAACTATTTATAGACAATTGTCTTAGAATTCAATCGATTGTTTTGCCAAACAGTCGATTATTTTTCTCGATTCAGTTAAAATAGGTATTCAAAATGCAAGTTTTGATTTTAATGATTTCTCAAATCCTTTGTTAAATCAGAAAACACTTATAGAGCTTATCCTTGATTAAGATTGCATGCATTACTGATTTGAACTGAAACTTGACACACAACACACAATCCTAAGTTCTATAACGAACTCTTCCAATCTTCATGCAAACTCTAGTCCACATATGATCACAAGGTCTTGAACTTCATCACATGGTTGGCTTCATCAAATCTTCATAGCAACTTACTGGTGCTAACAAATTTAACTTTGTAATTGTATAATGTTTGTCATGAACGTAAATAAGGTCATCCCATTGAACCTGATCAATTATTTATAGTCACTCACATCACCAAAAAGGTTGGTTGGGTTGATAATTATTATCATGGTACTTATGTAAGTTATTGCTTTCAATTATTGTTTACTTTATTTATATTTTTAACCTCATTTCTTAATATTTGTAACTCTCAATAATTATTTAGGAGACTTACAATGAGTAGTTAAGGATCATACAATCAGATAGTTCTGAATGATGTCCACCACATAAATGCAACAACAAAAAGAAAGACATTGTTGAAAAAAAAAGTAGGTGTAGAGTTTATGACAATGTAGAGTTGACTGCAAACATCCACTAAGAAATGACATCCCTCACTTAGCCTTCATTGTTGGCTTCTACCTCACACTAATCACTTGGTTGAGGAAGAACGACTTCGTTAGTAAGTCTAGCAAATAAATGAAAAAATTGATACAACAACTTAAAAGATTATAAGGTCGCATAATTAAAGGACATTGTAAAGTTGATGCAACAATAATTAAGCATGATGATGGAACAAGAAATTGAGAAACACTTATGTACAACCCATTTGATGATCAACCTCTTTCTTAAAATGCATCGCATAACATAAGTTTAATTTTTTTGCATTCTTTTTAACGTATTAATTGTTCTATTTATTCTAATGGTTTACATTATATAATTATTTTTTCATTACTTTTTATACATTCTTTATTTTTAGTTTGAGTTATATTTTTTTAAACAAACATACTTTTTGAATTCTTTATGTATATGGTATATTTTACTTAAGTATTTCTTATTATCACCTCTTTTAATTATTTTTTTTACAATTGAAATTATAAACTATATAATCACGTCCATTATTCAAATTAAAATTTCATTTTAAATTTAGAGTAAAAAAGGTTATATTTGTCATTATTGAAATTTCATTTTGAAAATGAACCTTACAACACCTTTTTTTCCTACAAACGACATTTTAATTTTCAATTTAGTTGGTGTTATAATTTAATATATTAGATTTGAATCAGACTGTGGATTGTAATTTAGTTGCTGTTATTTTTTCTCTTATTTTTTTATACCCAACATCAACTAAGCATTGGAATTTTGGAATATTATTTTTTGTATATTTTTAACACTAAATATTTTAATGTCTGCTTAACCAACATTTGTAGTTTTCATAACTGAAACATTATTTTTTCTAGCTGATGCAGGACTGGTGTTATTAACGCTGTAACATTGGCTGTCGTTCATTTGTGTCCGTCCTGACCGACAATAATATATTATTTTCTTGCAATAATTGATGTGATAGAATTGTTTCAAAGAACAATACTCGGCCATATGTTATTTTGGTTAAAATTGATTAAATTAAAAGAATCAGAAGATGAAGTTATTGAATAAGTTATTCAACCCGTTAAAGTTTACAATTTTTAATAAATTTGAATCAACAAGAGATTATGTTCCTTAGTTTCTCTTTGATTTATTGATGAAAAAAAAAAGTCCTCTTGAAAAATAAATTATTCATTTTATTAAAGAAAGAAACGGTTAACAACTAGTACATATTTGAGTAATATAAAATGCTTAGTGATCCATATTTTACAGAAATGATTTTATATTTATAAAATTACATTTTATTTATTGAAAGTCTTATAACGTAAAACTTAATTTATATAATATATAATTTATAATATATGAATAAATTTAAATTTTAATTAATAAATAAATTTTAAGATTGAGTTCAATTTAAAATTTAAATACTGTTAAATCTATAATAAACCTATTGTAGCAGTCTAAAAATTCGCATTTACAATTCAAATCTCATAAATAAACAAACAAAGTATAATTTTCAAATCATAAAATATTTAATACATAAAAAGATAAATAGAAGAAGGAAAGGAGAAAATAAGAAGAAAAGAAAAGAAGAAGGGAAGAAAAGAAGAAAGATCTTTTTTATTATTTTAGCTTGAGTGAGAATAATTTCGCCCGGTCGAAAATCCACCTCGCTCGAGTGAGAAATTTATTGTCTGAGCGAAAATAGTCCAGAGAGCACTCCTGCTCCAAGGCCATTTTCGCCTGAGCGAAATTACTCTCGCTTAGGCGAAAGATTTCTTGCCTGGGTGAAAACACTCCAGAGAGCACCCTAGTTTGTTTATGAAGAACTTACTCAGGGCGAGCTGTATCTCGCTCAAGCGAGACTTGCAGAGTGAATTTTTCTGCAGAATTTGCTTGAGCGAGATTCTCCCGCTTAAGCGAGACTATTGGATAATGATTTCTCAACTAAACTAACTTTTGTCTGCTATCAAGTATTAACATGCATTTAAGATTCAATGTACTATATAAAGTGTTTAGATACATCAAACTTACGTACAACTATCTACGTAAAAAAAGGAAGACCATCTTAAGGTCATAAAGTCTTTAACTACATCAAAACATATATACAAGTATATACAAGACAAAAGGAAAATTAATTTAAGGCATATCATCTTTAAGGTGCTCCAAAACCTGCATCTACACCTACTCGTGTACATAGTATATTTATCGCAGTTCATACAATAACATGAAAAGCAAGGGTAAGCTAGTGAAATTGAAAGTTTATAACATACTAAATACATGCAAAAAGAACAAAGTATATTAATCATAAGAATTTCCTTAAAGCCTAGTATATCAAGTTTCAATACTAGTTATTCTTTTCCATTTCAAGTACTCATGTCAAATATCATACATAAGGTCTCAGATGGACCACATCAATACATATAGGTCACACATGGACCTATCGTCTTCTAGAAGACTCATTAAGTATGCCCTTACCAGAGACTAACATCTAATCCAATACTCAAGACTTAGATTTAATATATCTAAGATAAATGACCAATCCAATACCCAAGACTTAGATTACCAACGAATCTAAGAGAAATGACTGATCCAATATTCAAGACTTAGATTGTTATCGAATTTAAGAGATAGGATCAGAGTAAGTTCAAATATCCAATACCGAGTGTCACCAGCAGTTCTGGTGTGTATGAACTCCCTCATAAGCTTCTCACCACCAGATATCTTAGTCTATGTGACTAAGATATTATATTAATATAGATAATAATAATAATAATAATGTTATTAATAACATTAATAATATTTTGAAATGTAAATATTAATAATATTAAAAAAATAAAAATATTGAAAACAATATTAATAACTTTAAAAAAATATAATATTAATAATAATAATTTTAATAATATTATAAACTAAAAATATTAAAAATAATAATATTAATAATAATAATAATAATAATAAATATAATATTATTAATATTAGTATACTTATTAGTATTATTTTTCTAAATATTATTATTCTTATTATTATAATAATAATAATACTATTATTATTATTATTATTATTATTATTATAAATATGATTATTATTATTGTTATTTTATTTATAATAATATTATTATTATTATTAATACGTAAAGTATTATCGACTGAAAAAAGTTTATCGATAAATTAGCGACAATTTACCGACGGATTTAATCTGTAATTAGCGATGGATTAGATATATCAGTAAATATGTCAATAATTAATGATGGATTAAATTTGTAGGTAAAATCTGTCAGTAATGACATTTTACCGATGAATAAAATGTCGTTGATAATTTTTCATCGATATTTAACATTTTATTTTTGTGAAATTTGAACTTCTATTTGTACTTATTAATTCTAGCTTAAATTGTTCCTATGCCTTTAAATCCATTTTTATTGGTGGATTCAAATGGTTAATTGTGTCAAACGAAACTAATGCAAAAATCTTGGAATGAAGATTTGTTGTTATTCTTTGAAACACATGAGCTAATACATGCTTATTCAAAACTAAGGAATCTAGCTTGACACAGGGAAAAGTTTTGTATGGGAAAAGAATGAGAAATACCAACTGCTGGCTACAATTTCTAAAGTCTGATGGTACATAAAAGGTCAGGATAGGGTAGGGGATGATTAAGAAGTATAGTTAATCAAATCACGGTGCTGAACAAGGAGGACCAAATGCAGACTTCTAAAGTTTTTAAGTTGTTATGGAATATAAAAATAGCTCCATCAACGTTAGTGCATGCATGAATGTTATTATTGGATAGACTCCCAACCAGGGTCAACCTAGCTAAAAGAGGCATGCAGCTAATGAATATGTTGTGTCCATTGTGTTAAGAAGGTAAAGAAACTAGTCAACATCTGTTTGGCATTTGTTAGGGGGCACAAAGAGTTTGGGACCAGTGCAACAAGTGGGTCGGGACTGTAACGGTTAGACATGAATACACTATAATTCACTTTCTGAGTTTCTATATAGTAGGCCTCCGACAATGTGCAAATAATGTATGGAAAGGGATGTGAGCAGCAATTGTGATAGAAATATGGAATCACATGAACAAGGTGATTTTTAACATTAGGGTAGTGCATGCAGAAGAAATGTTTAGCCTATCACAATTTAAGGGTTGGTTATGAATTAAGCATAAGTTGTCCAGAATCACATTATCATACTCTGACTGACACTTCTCACCTTAAAAGTATTTGGAATCACTAACTTAGTTCAATGTATTGAAGTAAGTGGAGTTAGGTGGTGATTTCAATGGTTGAAGGTGGGAAGGGGGGTGGGGGAGGAAGAACCTATAACAATTGGAATAGTAGGGCTAGTATTTGTTTGTTTTAGAGGTACAGATAAAGAAGAACAAGGTAAGATAGGGCGATATAAGGATTATAGATACTGCATGATATGCTAGAATCGATGTTGGAGGCACATCCACAAAGGCCTTCTCAGTTTTGTACCAATACCAGAACTCTAGGCTTTGTTGTTGCACAGCCTCGCGTCAACATTTTTAGCTTACCATAATATATGCACTACTTGATTGAGTATATAGTATAATACCAGACACTACTTGATTGAGTATATAGTATAATACCAGACACTAATTGTTACAGTTCACTGACCACAATCACAAACCATATAAGAGTTTTGGAGCATCTTTAAAATATTCTTTTTAATTCAATTTATTTTTGTCTCTTAAAAAAAATTATATAAGAGAACCTGCTTATGAAGGAAGTATGTAATTGGAGCTATAAATGCCGCACAACCAATCATGATTAATGTTGATGGCACCGGATATTGCTTCCATTGTAAGAAAGGCACAGAAGAGTTTTAAAGGAATGTTATCACCATCAAATAAATTGTTACATGAGAATTTAGAAAAAAAAATTAATTATGGTTTATTAATTAAGATAAGATTTGATTTTAAAAAGTGTTATCACCATCATATAAATTGTTACATGAGAATTTAGAAAAAAAAATTAATTATGATTTATTAATTAAGATAAAATTTGATTGTTAGTTATTATTTATTAATTAAGGTAAGATTTAAATTGTTAGTTATTATTTATTAATTAAAATAGGATTTTATTGTTAGAATTTAGTTAGAAGATTTAGAATTATATCTCTGTTAATTTATCTTCATCACTTTTAAATAAGAAGAAATATTTATAAATAGAGGAATCCAAAAAGAGTGGGGAGACATTAACGAAATTCAAAACTAAGTTCGACAAACACTAATATTCCTCTATTCTTTTCATGTAATTCTAATATTTACAAGAAATAAAAACACATTGTTCTTTATTATTTTAAAGTGTAAAGGTTGGTAGTTATTACAACTGGTATCAGAGCATAGTATGATTGGAATATTTCCTTAGTGAATGGTCATTTCATTAAATATAATCTTATAACAAGTTGCTTCTATTTTCTTATTCCATTTATGAAAGATGTGTCTAAAAATTCGTTATAGATACAGAAAATCTTAAATACATATATGTATAATTTGTATTGCTTTAATCAATTTTAGATGCGAGGGGTCTATGTTATTGTGTGGCGTGTGCTGCAAACGTTGTTTTTTATCTTCAGTGATACCATTATCTAATTAAAGGCAGGATAAAATATGCTCCGATCAACAACTGTCTTGAAGAGAATTACCTTCCAGTTGAATTTATAGAAGGAAATAGTGGAAGCTGGACTTGTCACATCTACATATTTGGTCTGGTACCATAGAATTGAACCAAGAACTAAACTTCCTACAACCTAAAATATAGCACAAATTAAACTTTTAAATAGTTCTAAGTTTAAATAAGTTTATATTCATTTTTAAGGATATATATGTAAAACAATAAACCTATGATTCGTCCTAAAATAATGCTCATTTTAAAGATCAATTTCTTCCCTACACATCGACATTAAAAAGTTGGAATAATCTACGCAATAAAGACAACTTTTCTAGAGAAATCTTTTTTTTTATTTAAATATAGATTTATGGCATATCATAAGTAAGTCGTATTAAACATAACGGAGTTTGTTGGACTCTAAGAAAGTTGGTATGTATAGAGTGGTTCAAAAAGAATATGAAATCTGTGCACTCCATTAGATTTTATGCTTATATAGCATTTGCTTTTTCTATTTTACTATTGATAATACAATCTCAGTTGTTGGATGTAGCTACTCCTATCGGACTTAGAAGTTTAAAGATTGTAGAGTGATATGAAAAGCAATTAGAATACTTATAATAGTTAAATATTATTAGTATTAGTATTATAATAGAATTCTGCATACCTAAAATTCCAATCTATATACGTATAATAAACATATTACCTTGATAATTTTAATCCAAAGGGGAGATGAAGATGATGCTCCTGCCAAAAACGCAACTCCAAAAGCCATTTCATAAAGGCAAACAGAAATCCAAAATACTTATAGAACATTTAGAATCAATCAAGTGTTATGCAACTAAATCTGCCAAGATATATTAAATTTAAGAAACATACTTTTTTCTGGCCTAAACGCATTGCGAAAGATTCAATCCCATATTTTTTAT
>Ga0099824_1005487_pt1 | contig 17843 bp, 11 predicted proteins | sample SiratrowhiteBW_FD_76837 | JGI IMG/M metagenome (GOLD analysis project Ga0099824, IMG submission 76837) | Root nodule microbial communities of legume samples collected from California, USA - Siratro white BW | ecosystem: Host-associated > Plants > Roots > Nodule | place: USA: California... | reverse complement strand
TTATTATTATTATTATTATTATTATTATTATTATTATTATTATTATTATTATTATTATTATTATTATTATTATTATTATTATTATTATTATTATTATTATAATATTAACTTCAGATTGATTATATTATAAAATTATTTTATTTTCATATCAAAATCAAATCACAGATCATCTTAAGTTTTTAAAGTTTACATATATCATATTAATGTTTTTAAATATTCTTCAATCTTTAATGATTTTAATTTAATAAGCATAAGATTTCCGTCAATAACTTTTATAATATTTCTTTAATCAACATCAATCTAACATTTGAAAACATAAATTCAACTATTCTGAAGTCAATTACTCGTGCGGAAGATAGTCTAATGACCGTGTCTAGTTGTTACGTCGAAAAAAAAAACTAATAAACATTATTTAGTTTTAAAATATCAACATTTCTTCACAGATATTATTGGATGATTGTTTTGTTTAACTAGGTAGGTTTTTTTATTTTATTACGTGGTTAGTTCCAATTTTAACTCTTCTGTATAATATCTAACTTTAGAATTGCGGATTAACACTTGTATGTAACTTGTGGTTAATCATCTTTTTATTGCTCTCTCCTTATCTGTGTAACCATTATATTTTTTCTTGTATGTGTTTTTGTTTGTGAACTTTTTTATTTCTAATATCCAATATTTTATCTTAAATTTTGGAACTTCAAAAATTTTATCTAAAGTTCTAAGAAGTTAGAAATTTTTTAATTTAATCTAAAACAATCTTGGTTCACAAACAGAATACATAATTATAAACCTGGTATACCTTATTTACACGTATTGGACTCAAATACTACATGCATCCCCAAAACATGCATGCAAAAAATGTGAAAGAACATTTCAGAAAAATAGAGAAGAAAGAATGAACCTATATAAGAGACTTTGAGAAATTATCTAAATTTACAATTGTCAACAGTAATGTAGTAGATGACTTCATTAAAACTTGGTTAAACTTTGTGATAGAAAATTTCTTTTTACTTTAAAAATCTTTGAATTTCTTGTTTTCTACTATTGATTTGGTCAATTAACAAAAGTAATTCTCTTTAATCCTTAACTGAAATTTTGTTATTTTTTATTATGTTGTTTTAGGTCTTTGAATGTCCATGATGCTCCAAAAGGTTAGAAAATTGTGGATACCAAGAACAGGCACTAACGTGTGAACATGAGAACCACCAATTCATATGAAAAGTGCAAACTCAGCAGAAAACGACAAAAGAAAAGACTAGTGGCCCTTATCCATGCATGCGCTCCACTCAGCAATGGCATGACCTGAACGACAACATCAACAACTACACCGTCTCAGCTTCTCCACCACTCACTGTGCTCTTTCTGTCTCTCATGACATGATCACCGTTTGCACAACTTCTTCAACCACCAACCTTGGAGGAGCACAACCTCTTTCTCTGCGCTTCCTATCCAGACCACCGCTTCTATCTCTCACCCTCTTCTTCCCCTCCCACTCTGCTCTCAAGGGCATTGCGCTTTCCTCAACTCACTGCAAACCCAGAGTCCGGTGTGAGAAAGAAGCAGGGAATGGTAATCATAATGGGGTAGAGGAAGAAAATGAAGAGGTCGAATGTGAAGTGCAGTGTGAGGTTCAAGTGGTTTCTTGGAGGGAAAGGAGGGTTAAGGCTGAAATTTCCGTCAGTGCTGACATTGAATCCGTTTGGAACGCTCTCACTGATTATGAGCATCTTGCTGATTTCATTCCAAACCTTGTGTGGAGGTAATTTTTATAAATTATGTTAACCTTTAATATATGTACTCAGTCAAAAGTTTACATAGTAAAACAGTAAAAATATGGAAAATATGACTTTTGACATAAATACTATAAACAGGTTTACTGTACTTAGCAACTTGTAATTGAGTAATGATGAAAAATTTCTTGGACCATCAACTGAACCAATCAGAAAACATGATAGATATTATAAGGCAATAACGAACCAAAGTAATGGAAAGTTAGATGTTTTTTCTCTAATCAATGTTGACATTTCATCACAGTGATTGATGCTTTTTTTTCTTGGCAACTAACATTGGAAGTGATTTGCTAGATGAAATGTCAATTTCGATTTGATACTGTAAGATTATGACTGTTAGCATTGTTTGTTTGACAGTGGAAAAATACCTTGCCCATATCCTGGACGAATATGGTTAGAGCAAAGAGGATTTCAAAGGTCAATGTATTGGCACATAGAAGCTCGGGTTGTGTTGGATCTTCAAGAATCCATCAATTCTGTGAGCATCTCATCCGTAAACACTTGGAAATAACTTTTTACTCTTCTGTGATTCAGTTACTGCATTCAGTATTGAACTGGATACAAACCAGCTAAAGCCTTAACTTGAGATAAAATTAAGAGTTTGACAGTTAGGATTCAAAACGTTGAACGATACAAGGTTTAAGGTTACTGCACTGCTAATCTGTTGAACACAAGATATGCAAGGACACATGAAATTTAAGTTTGTAAGACGCAATACAGACCTGGTTTATATGAACTTTAATAAGAATATAAAAAGACAATATTTTTTTTTAAATTTTTATTCGTTTTTATCAGTATATAAATTCAGTAAATAAATAAATTGTATAAGACAGCAAGAAGTATTTGAAGTGTCAATTTTATAGTCTAAGTGACTGTGCATCCTTGCCAGGCACCCTAAGCGAAATTTCCATGCAGCCATTACTTGATTGATGGAAAACTTTCGCAAGAATTGTTCTCATGCAAAGAAGGCACTCACTGCATATTTGATACGTATTTTTTCTTAATGCTCCAGGCGTGGGACCGAGAACTTCACTTTTCCATGGTTGATGGAGACTTTAAGAAGTTTGAGGGCAAATGGTCTGTAAAATCTGGAACAAGGTAGAACCTATTCCCTGATATCCATTGATTGCTAAGCAGCCTTGTATGATGTAGAGACTATATTTTGATTTTACTTCTGAACTCATTAGACACCATAAGGCTGTTTCAGTCCAAATTATTTTGTTTACATGAATTGTAGTATATCACGCTAAAGTGTTGCCAACACACTCAAACTTTGGAATTCTGGATGAAGTTATGATGACAGTAGAGGCTTCACTTTTGGCCTTCATATGGAGATCCTTGTGTTATTGTTAAGTTGTTAGGATATAAGTGTTAGGTATCCAAGTGTGAGTCTAGTCCCGTATTATGTAGAAATGAAAAAGTTGAGTAACATAAAAAAAGAAAACCCACAAATCCAATATCTTAAGGTTCTGGGTTGAAGGTGGTGGCATTCTCTTGTGAGTCTGACTCAATTCTCATTCTGGTTTGATTTTTCCAGTATATTCAATAAAAGAAAAAAAAAAAAACCTTTCTTTTCTTTCTCTTTGGCTCCTAACAGTTCTCAAAGCTAAAATCTAGGGTGGGAATTCCACTATGATACAAGTTCATGTATGATTCTGCTGAATATTTTCATACCAATGAGTTTTGAACTTAAAATCTCGACTATGTTCTACTTCTGTATAGACCAAAATGCAAATAGAATAAAAGCAAAAGAAGTTTTATCAATTGCTATTATTGACTTGGAACTTTTATAGTTTATTCTTCAATTCTGTTTCTTGCAGATCTTCATCAACTAATGTATCTTATGAAGTTAATGTTATACCAAGGTTCAATTTCCCAGCTATATTCTTGGAAAGGATTATCAGATCCGATCTTCCCGTGAACCTCCGAGCCTTGGCATATAGAGTCGAAAGGAATATTTCAGGAAATATGAAACTTTCCCTGCCAGAAAATGACTTGGATAAAACTTCGTGTGAAAATAGTAAGTTGTCACCTGGAGAAAACAAAGAAGATTTAGTTCGCTCAATTTCTGGTTCCTCTCCCTTGTCTTCCGGTGAGGTGAATGTCAATAACTGGGGTGCATTTGGAAAAACTTGCAGTCTTGACAGGCCTTGTGTGGTGGATGAAATTCATCTCCGTAGATTTGATGGACTTTTGGTAACTCACCCGCACTAAAATTGCTATGTGTTGGCCTTAGTTCTGAGAACGAGCTAAATTTGTGATCAAAGTTTTTGCATGTGTTCATGTTAAGGAAAATGGAGGTGTTCATCGCTGTGTTTTTGCAAGCATAACAGTTAAAGCTCCTGTTTGTGATGTATGGAATGCCATGTCTTCCTATGAGACTCTTCCTGAGTAAGTAGTGTGTACTGCAGAAGATTCTGCCAGATCTCATGTCGAATTCCTGACTTGAAATGAAACCATTTATTGCAGAATAGTTCCAAATTTAGCAATCAGTAAGATTTTATCACGAGATAACAATAAAGTCCGCATTCTCCAGGTATGGTGCAATTTGAGTAACAGTTTATATTCTAGTTTTGTTTGCTGGTCACTGTATTAGTACCAACTATTATTCTACCTTCACTTTCCACTTTCAACAAAATGCACAAGTATCTCCTTATCAGTGACTAATACAATTATGAACTTGTGATACAATTTATCCATAAATTGTGTGATTTTGTAACTCTCTAATTTAATCAATATTCAGGAAGGGTGTAAGGGTCTGCTTTATATGGTGCTTCATGCTCGTGTTGTTCTAGACTTGTGTGAATATTTAGAACAAGAGATCAGTTTTGAACAGGTTGAAGGGGACTTTGACTCATTCCAGGGAAAGTGGACTTTTGAGCAACTCGGAAATCATCATACACTGCTAAAGTACTCTGTGGAGTCAAAAATGCGCAAAGACACCTTCCTTTCTGAAGCTATCATGGAAGAGGTGTTTGTGAATTATTTGATTCGATTTGGTTGATCTATATCAATGTGCTACAGTTTACAGTTCATTGTAGTTTAATGTAGATAACCTTTTAATAGAAAAATGAAAGCTCTGTCATCTAAAATAGACAGTTACTCGGTATGTTCAACGTACATAAGTGGAAGCATGATACGTTCATTTATCCATGTCCTGTTTTCCTTTAGAGAGAGAAGCATTATACATTTGTATTAGATACAATATTTTGAGGGAAAATTGATCCACTTGTCTGTGACTGCAAAACAATACACACATTCATATAATGAGTATATTTGAATAGGGAATTATTATTTCCTTTAACAATATTATTTCTTTTAACAATATTATTTCAGGTCATTTATGAAGATCTCCCATCAAACTTGTGTGCAATAAGAGACTATATTGAGAACAAGACAGCATCAAATATTTTGGAAAGTAAGCCAAATAAAAATTCAAGGCAGCAAACTGCTCCATCTGGCTTTGCAGATGATGACAGCTTTTGTTCAGCTGAAGAGTTTTCTGATTGCAATTCTCAAAGCTTATCTCAACAAAGACCAAGAGTTCCAGGATTACAAAGGGACATGGAAGTCCTAAAATCTGAAATCCTGAAATTCATTGCAGAACATGGACAAGAAGGATTCATGCCAATGAGGAAGCAACTTCGTTTGCATGGAAGAGTTGATATTGAGAAGGCTATAAATCGCATGGGGGGGTTCAGAAAGATTGCAATGATAATGAACCTCTCTCTGGCTTACAAACACCGCAAGCCAAAGGGTTACTGGGACAATCTTGAAAATTTGCATGATGAGGTGAGCTGCAAAAGTTCCTTTCTAGTTACCACTTAGGACCTCTTTTCATAAATTTCTTCACAAACACTTTAAAGAAAAGAAATTAATATATGCACTTAGCTTTTGTAGAACCTTTCATAAGTTGAGGTTCATAATTGATTTTAACATATGCGAGAAGGTCAATTTGTGTGCTTCGTTTTGTCTCCTATAATTTATTTTATCCAAGTAGGATGTTATTCACTTGGCAAGAATCACAGGCTAAAATGTTAAATCAAGGACATAAGAAGGATAAATGTTATGCACCTATATTAAAGACTATTTCATGATAGAGATCATTCATAAGTATAACATTATTTACATCTTCAATCAGATTATTCGTCCATGCAGATAAATAGATTTCAAAGGAGCTGGGGAATGGACCCTTCATTTATGCCCAGCAGAAAGTCATTTGAACGGGCAGGTAAGTTGAGATACTCTCCAAACCTTTGATTTCATTGCTTCCAATATCAAACCACAGTTTTACTCACTTTCAAGTCTAAGAAAGAAAGATAGATGAAATTTGTAACATCACATGGCTGTAACTTCATCCCACTTTTATTTTGAAATTAGTATATAACAGAATTTTCCCACAGGACGATTTGATATAGCACGTGCACTGGAAAAGTGGGGTGGACTTAATCAGGTTTCTCGCCTTCTCTCCCTCAAGGTGAGGAGAAAGAGAAGCAAACAGGGCAACCTTGACAAGGATAAGAAAGTTGAGGATGATGTAGCATCACCTGATGTAGATATTGAGATGAAGACACCATCTAGACCCACTGTTTCTCAAGATCCTCAAAAATGGCTTACAGAATTAAAACAGCTGGACATAAATTGGGTTGACTAAACAGTATGTACGTGTGTGTGTGTGTATTGGTTCAAATAGCATTTTTTTTTGTGCTTATAGTAACACAAGATTCTTGGTTTCGTTTTCTTGTCCTTTTATCCAAATTGGCTTGAGGGAAGGTACTTATAAGAGGAAAAACTCCAAACTGGGGGCCTACGATTTTTATTGGCATGGAATGAAATCTTTCTTATTTTGTTCATTCATTGAAGTTATTACAGACAAAGGCATATCCAGGGGAAATTTTGGAAGTTTATGTTTTCTGCAGTTCTTTTATATGGTATATTCCAACAAATTAAGTTATCTTACCATATTGTTCAATTAAAAAAATATTATAGGACAGACTAATCAATTCAAGGACATGAAAGAGAATAACGGGAAATGAAGATGAATTAACAAAATGGTGAAGGTAAAAATCCATTACTGTTGTACTTGGAGGTGTCTATCCCTAAAGATTGCTACAAATTCAACATTGTAAAATAACAAGGAGATTATACAATAACAAAAAACTAGACAGAGTCCACTAGATTTATATGATCAACTAAGCACATTGAAGAAAATAAAGAATATTGACAAAACATCTTCACACTCATGGTAAAAAAAAAGTAGAATACATTAATTCACATCACTACAAAACAACCCCGACCGATCCTACACTTTGAAGTAAACAAGAAACTGCATATGTCCCTGTCCCTTACAGAATCAGAACACCGCAGTAGAAGATGCACTCTCATACTTGGTCATATCCTCTAACCTATGAGTTGGTTCCTGACAGAAGGAAGGTAACAAAGCGGTGAGTTTGATATCATAGATTCTGGAATCATCAGAGATGCCATCCCAGGATTGGGATTGGGAGGGCAGAGTGTAGGCATAGCCAAGGTGGGTGGCACAGTTGCGGCAAAGGAGCTTGGTTCTTTGGTGGCGCTTGGAGTTGAAAAAGGGTATCCAAAAAGACCAGGGAAGTTGGTGGATCTGAGTGAACCTGCTCTCATCCACAGAGAAGAAGGAGATGATGCCTCTCTTTATGGACTTTGAGTCGATGAGAGAAGTGTTGCGGTTGCTGGAGTTCAAGTTCAGCTCATAACCACACGAACCGCAGCTGCAGTTGAAACACATCACACATGGTTGCAGTTGAAACCACAAACAACAATATTAACAGCTAGGAATGATATATAGTGTTGGATTAGAGGACACACTGAATCACCTGTAGTTTACGTCTCTGATAATGGAGGACACTTGAAGTTGTTGACATTCGAATGATCCTTTGAGCATGTCGCCGTAGGGAATCATTGTTTCTGTGATCTTGTGTGTGTGTGTGTGTGTGAGAGAGAGAGAGAGAGTGGGTTTATAACAGTGGACAAGAGTTTCAGATACTGATATGGCATGACATGCCCCCTTTACATTGTAACGGTCACATTAGATGGCAACAAAATATAATAATTTCTAGTTCTGTCTTCTTACATTCTCTTCTGTCCTCATAAGATTACACCTTATTATTATTATTATTTAGGAAATGAAAATAGTGATTCCTATTTAATTTCAAAATAATACATTTTTGAGCTGGTGGAATAAATAACACGTTTCTTTAATTGGAATATAACGCCACATAAATCCATATTTGTCACTGTCGTATTACACATTAAATCATTAGATAAATACGGGTCGCATAAAAATTATTTTAATTCAGCATAACACGAGGCAAAATAAAACAAATGAAGTCTGCAATTATCGTGTGATAGAAAGGTTGAATCCCAAAATGGTTAAATTTGCTCTTCATCAATTTACCGCATCGTGTTTATATAAAATAATTGTAAAAACTATATTAAGCGCTCGCTGTGTCTCCCTGTGAACGTACATAATTATAGTAATTAAATTATATGTTGTGATAAATATTTTTGACAAACAATTTCTGAACTAACTAAAAAATATTTACATAAATTATAGCATTAAAAAAAGAAAAATAAAAATTCAATAACTTTATCTACCATTTAACAATTCACTTTTAAAAATAATATAATCAAAATAAATTAAGAGTAAAATAACAATTTCCAAATTAATGTAAAAATTTATTGATTGGTAAAATATGTTTCTTAACAAATTTTCCATTACAAAATAAACATTAAGAAACCTTAAACTTTAAACTTTTGAAAGGTAAAAATGAATTTAACCCCCTTAGGCATAGAGGACAAACCAGACCGTGCAAACATCATGGTAGAACCAGGGAAGGTGTTTGCAGAGATTTCATGATGATGAAACGGGAAGTTCGTTGCAGGTATTATCTGAATTTGCAGGAAATAGTTGCACCTTGTCCGATGTTGTTCATATAGGTTGCATAGTATTAAACATCGTTATTACACAAAAAATTATACTTTGAGTGCCAAAAATTAATTAAAAAATGTCTTAAATATTAATATGGGGTCAATTATTAAGCCCGTAAAATTAAATTAAACACTTTATCAACTTTAGTACTAAAATAAATTTATGAAAAATATTTAAATATGTTATATGATAATTCTATAAAATTAAGATAAATAACTCATTTAAGTAACATGTAGATGCTCTTATATTGATGCAAAAAAGAAAACGTCTTTGACATTTATTATGCAAAGACATTACCTATACATGTATTCCCACTACGAAGGACGAGAAATCAATGATTGCAATTACACAAGAGACACAAAAAAAATACAAGTGGCTATGTTAACTAATCAGCTTGGCTTCACCATGGGGGAATAACCCAAAAACAAAAAAGACTCAAGTTTACGAACCTCACATCATTGGCCTATTTCAGTATCCAAGAATTAGATTCCCTTAATTGTAATGAGCCTTTAAAAGGCAATAAGTGCTCTTGAACTCATACAGAGCCATTATTGCTTTTTTTGTTCCCCCAAACAGGCAATAATACATCAATGTTTGGAGTGCTTTAAGTAGACTAACATGCCAACGCTTGCTATAGCAATTGCACTTGCAAAAGTAATTGATCTTACAGAAATAACACTGCTTTTCTGAGTAGTAGCTGTACACGAATTTGGAGTTGTTGCTTTGGTTAAACTGCCAAAATCCAAATGCAACTTCAAAGCCTGAAATACAGAGATGCTTTATATTAGAAGCAAATTGAAATGGTAATGAAAAAGCTAGTAGAAGCAGATATCTTCACCTTCACTCCTGCAGACCTAGCACAGCTGACAGCCGTACCAAGATCACTATCAGTTGCAAGAACAATTTTATCACCTTCATCATCCTCGTACTATAAAAAGGAGGGAAAAAAGTCAGCATGATAATAAACACATACAGTACTCTCACAAAAGGCATAAGAAATTTAAGTAGCATGAAACACACCAAAATTGTAGGGCGTTCTCCGTCATTAACTTCAACTCTCTGCATGACAGTAGAAACTAGCTCATCTAGACGTTCAGTACCTAAAGAAAGCAGCAACACAATCATTGTAAATTCTCATAAGAATCAAAGAGGTAGGGAAGATGATAAAGATTACATGGTCCGGGTTCACATAAAAAAATGTGCACTATGTTTGCATCTAACATCAAAGACGGGAAAAAAGGACTCTCAAAATGCTTTACCAAATCAGTCAACTCACCACAGTTGAATCGATGCACGCGACCACTGAGATCCTCTAATTTGAAAGCAAATGAATTTGCGTAACCTACAGATTGACATCCAGACTTTGCTGTATCTGCCCCAGAAATTTCACTGCAATAGAACATCAAATAGGTCGTCAATTCATAGATCAGAACAAAAACAAACCTTTTGTTTAAACATCTGCACAACCAGACTACCTATGAGTATCGGAATCTTCTGGTGGCTCTAGATTAAGAGCTGAGTCCCAAAACTTTTGCATAATTGTATTTGCCATATCATTAACAGCCCCAGAGCTACTCTCAACCTACAAACAAAGCACATTTTATCAATCAGAAATTGGTATCTGTACAACAGTATCAAATGTTAATACAAAGAAATACACGAATGTTACTACTGAATATGATATACTTCAACGTTATTAAAGGTGCACACTCCACCAGATATAAATTTAACAGTATTATGATTAGGAAGGGAGGCCGCAGTCTAACCAGAACTAAATCTAAACAAGACTACCTAGGTACAACGTTGATTACTTAGGGAGATAGCAATCAAATAAGATGCATGGGAATCTCCCAAACAGGTGGAAAATATCAATAGATAGCCTACACACATACACACACACACACCAATGCATACGAATGAACACCTCAGAAAAATAATCAATCACATCCACCATATATTTCCATCTTCAAGGTTACAATTTTTGTGTATCTGAAACCTGAAATTTACCATGGAAATTGCAGCATGTGTTATCTGCAAAACATCCATGCAAGCAACAACATATCCATCTGCAGAAACAAGAATAAATAGTCAGCAGCACATCAAGGTAAGAATTAATAAACTGCCTACAAAATTAGAAAAGTAAAGATCACCTTTGTCTATCACAGGAAGATGTAAGAATTTCCCATCATGCATCATATGCAGTGCATCCAGTATAGTTGTATCTACTGATGCACAATCTGGATGTGGAGTCATTACCTAAGTGAGAAAGGGAATAATCAAGAAGAAAATCTACTCAGTTCTGAATATCTAGCAAAAGTCAGAACCAAACAAAACAATATTCCTCTCAAAATAACCCTCTTTTCCCACTTATTTCACTTTCAAAAAACAAATAATAAAATGAAACAGCAACCTTTTCCACTAGAGTCAACTGAGGAGAAAGATTTTCAGCCACAACACGCATTAGTATGTCCTTTGAACTGCATGAGATACACAGAGAACATTTAGCATCTTACAATGATTAAGGTGCAAATTAGGAAGGATCAGATTAGTAGCAGAGGATTGAGGCAGATAAGGTGGGAAAATCAGCATGGGACAGCGGCATTACCTCCTGTCCATGTGGCAAGATTGAGAGAGAAATCAAGAAAGGGGATTGCTACTTGTTAGAAGGTTGTGAATGAAAGTGAAAAAGAATAAAGGAGGGATATAGTGAGATGGGCAAGAATTGACTAAGTTTTTGAGGCCTTAGGAAGAAGGGAGGGTTGCAGACCCTTGAGAAGATTTGAGGGTTTTTATACTCCGTTATTCCTATTTTCTGTAATGAAATGCCAGGATCCTACCAGATAAAACATATTTTATACCCCTAAATTTAGAGATCTTCTCTATGAAAACAGGCAATTCTGTAAATTATTCCATATCCTCGACTTCAAAAAGTGAATAAAGTCTTTGTAAAAGATCTTACGTGAGTATCCCCTGAATCTTGGCTCCTGAAAGGGACACAATAACAGCTGAATTAACACGCAACTCCTGCATCTTCTTTGCAGCTACATAGACGGGATCCGCAGGTGATGCAATAGCAACCCTAGAAACATAAAGCTACAGAATTTTGTAAAACAATTTTATCCAATTATACAATCATCTTGCAGCAATATATACAAAAAGAAGAAAATATAATGTGAAAATTACTTTGTATTTTCACCCATTAGAGTTGACAGGGAAGGTTTGAACATGCGCTCCCTCAATGTCTCCACCAAAGCACTAGCTGATAAATACGGCAGCAATTAAAACAGAAAATTAGCATCATTCGAAAATGAAGCAGAAATATGGCCATTTCAAACACTTACATATGGATAAAGCTAGGACCATGAGAACCTAACAACAGAGAACTCAAAAATTCATGGTAACCACTCATCAGTTTGGTTCCCCATTCATCTACTTACTTAGCTTAACAATAACAATGAAACCCTTAAAAGTCAACCTCTAAAGTATGTCATCCAAATATAATTTACTAAGAACACATTGCACAGATCATAACAAATCAAAAAACAATTCTTCTCATAGATAGACACCACATTTTGCCTACTCCTTTTAGATTTAAATTTTTATTCTTAATATGAAATTTTGATTATGATGCGAAATAGAGTGAAAAATAAGGGAGGGTGAATAAATAAATAAAAACGAATAAGAGAATAAGTGGACAAGGCAAACTATAGTGCTCATAATTATGCATAGAAACTAAAATAGTTAATGGCATATGTAATTAAGATTAAAATGGAATAATAAAAACAAAATATCCAGTTAAAGAAAGAGTAGGTAAAATATAACATTCACAATACGATATATATATATATATATATATATATATATATAGTGAGAAGAACATTTTTTATGTGAGAGTGAGAAAGGAATAAATATTGACCATTAAATCTTATAATGAAAGGTCAGGATTAAAACATACAAGCCATGTGAGTTTCTTAAAACTTTATAACTATAAGCAGAGATCAAGTTCCTCCAAAAGTAAATCTTGGTAAAGCTACTATCCTCAATAACTCTTATTAGTACATATTAAATTTTATTGATCCAATCATTAAAAAATAAACCTCTCATAATCTGTAGATTCTAATAAAATTGTACAACTATTTGACACTTAATTAAATAAATTCCCTTTGTAGTATGATATACTTTTTAGAAATATAAGCAAGTGCTGACTACAAGATTACATAACTACAAATGTCCGATTGATCTAAAATTTGGTGTGCATGAACATTGAGTTAATATCAAAATATTTAATGGTTTGATCAATAAAAATTAACATATACAAGGATTTAAAATAATCCTCCAAGAGAAGAAAAAGATATGAACAGATGGCAACAACCATAGAGCACTTATTTCACTCATATGGTACTTCTCTTCATATCTTTTTCTACAAACTATCAAACCCTATGTGTCTAATTTTAGCCAGAGACAAAAGTCTACAATTTTGTTAGTAGAAACAGTCATTTCAGCTAATATGCCAAATAATAGATTTCATATTAAAAGAACATAAAACTTCTGAACTCGACGATGGCAGCTACAGTACAAACATTGCATAGAAGTGGATGTAAATATGATTGTTAACCAACCAGAAGCACTGCTACCCCGGTGGCGCTCCACCCCTTCAACAGCAGCAGCAATGGCACTGCCCTGCTCAGCAGCCTTCTCCATCCTAATTATTGCATCATAAAGACATCTGGTGATATCCAGTATGGCAATGACTTCACCATTTTCCACAACAGGGAGGTGCCTGAATTTACCTATCAGTTAAAATGAATAAATCATATCTCATTTAATGGATTACTTTAAGACTGTCAGAATTAGTACAAAATTTAAACAGACAGATAGTAAAAAAATATGGCCAAGTCATGATCAGGTATCAACCAGATAAAGATAGATAGCAATGGGAGAAAAAGGAACTCCATAACAAAGAAGAAACTAATATGGCCCTGATTGCCAAAAGGAAAAAAATGTATAAGTTTTGTTCCAAATTAAACACATATTTTGTTGGGTTTGGTGATTCATAAGAGGAGAAAGGCAGTCTAAAGGGATAGAACTGAAAAAGAAAAATGATGTAACAACATGTGATGTAAAACAAAAAATGATGAAATTCAAAATCTACAATGTGCATTCAGAAAATCACTAAGACCATATGATTTAGAACCAAGAAAACTTAGGGAAGAATAGAGAATCAGAAAATCGAAAACTAATTAGCTTTTAATCCATCTAATTGAATAGTGTAAATAGCTAATAGTTTAAGGTGACAAGATTATCACTAATCCCCATATTCTATGGATACGAGATATGTTACTATGAAGGTAAAAGAAGAAAGGAACATTCCTAAGATCATGGGATTGAGCTCTAGTCACCAAAGGTTCGACAACAACAATAATAATATCAGATCTATCTCTCAAACATGTCTCTGAAAAGAAATGTCCGGGTGATGGGATGTTAAATGATCATAATATTCTTTATTTCACTATAATAAAGCTATGCTCCCAGGAAAATAAACTTGAAATGAACTAGACATGAAACAGAACACATGGCTCCTATAAGAAGTGACAAAAAGCATGACAAAACCCTCAATGTGATCCGCCAAAATTACACCAGTCACCAAATTAGTCCCTCAATGATTTAAACTGCCCATATTAGTCCTCCAAAGATTTTGTCACCAAATTAGTCCTTGAAATTTAATTTTTTAATATATTTATTAGTCCCTAAAAAATCTAAGATGTCAGTATATTTGTCCTTATAACGGACTAAAGTAGTGATAAAAGAATCTTTGGAGGACTAATTTGGTGACCAAACTTTGTAGGGACTAATGAAGTGATACAAGATACACAGAACATCAAACATGAACTCACGAAAAATAGTATCTTTTCCAGGATATGTCCAGTATAGAGATAAACACACTAAAGAAGCTCATCCCTTCTTGAACCATCTAAATCATTAGAGATATTAGTATATTCGCTTGAAATTATTAGTTAGCCTGTCAGTTACATTGTAACTGATCTGTCCATTGTGACTGACTGTAACTCACTGCTGAATAGTAGCCTATAAATATATACTCTCCACTATTTAGTTAGCAATGAATCAGTTAATTTTTCAGCACTCATCTCGACCCGTCCCTTCTCTTGTTTTCTCTTTCTACTCACTTTCTATCATGGTATCATGTGCTTCTAGCTCTTAATCCAATCAAGGTTCCCCACATGGAACAATTCTTAATCCTGAAACATGTCCTTCTGCTACTTTCACACACCAGATCAGCCTCATGCTTACCACACACAATGCTCCTGGAAATAACAAATTGAAGTCATTATACACAGTCAATGTAAGATCAGTCCCGTCATCAATGTCTGTTGTCACAGGAATGCAAATCTTCATCAACCTACCTGGCCATGGCCTAACCCATCGCCAGCAGCCTCGTGCAATGGTGGTAGGAACGCACCACCCACATGGTCAGGAGTAGGGACCTTCACAGTGGTCGACTAAGAACTCGAACAGTCCCTATTCCTTACAGTGGCCCAGAAAATTTCGCTGCCCCATCTCCAGATTCTTCTCAAGTCAATTCGACTTTGACTTTCGTAGGCGGCGGGAAACTCAGCACTACACTGCCAATTCTGGCATCTGTTACGGACAGCCATCTTCATAGTGGTTACTAATAACCAATGTATCCAGATTCTGGTGCAACCCATCATGTAACAAGCAAACCAGCCAACTTCATGACAGCTCAGTTAGGCTAACTAATAATACCAAGAGAATATACTAATATCACTAATATAAATTACAAACAACTTTTCCCTGTTGCAGTAAGAAAATCACTATATCTACTTATAATTTTCTCTCATTGTCGCAAATCCTTTTATCACGCATCATTCTTGTTCAATAGCATAGTAATTGCAATATAAATGCAAACAACTGATCTATTATTTGTGCAAGTTGGTTAGCTCATATCCTGGGTGAATAAGGCAGTGCCTTGTCATATCAGAAATCTGATGATCTTATGAGCACCAATGTCCAAAAACACATACGTCAAGTGCATCCTAGCTTCAATGTAACCAGACCTCTTCAGAAATACAAAACAGCCACAGTAAAAGTGTTTCCACAAACTGTATTAAATTAATCGGGATCAGCAGAAAAAATAATTGCCATTGTATCATCCATTTTCTTGAGCAATGAATCTAAACAACCAAGTTCAGAAATACCAAAAATCAAATAGTAATACTGACATTAACAGTAGATGAAACAAACCTTGGACCATCTTCTGAAGAGCTTCTAAGGCTAGCGAATCAGATGTCACAAATATAGGACTCCTAGTCATTACTTTTGAAACCAAAGTCTGCTCAGGCCGTAAACCCTCAGCTATAACTCTTGTAGCAATGTCCTGAGCACAAGAGACAGACTTGTAAGACTTCACAAAACACACACACACACACCATACACTCCAACAAAAAAAAACAGCAAAAAGCAGAAACAGAAACCTTGTCAGTCATGATTCCAGATAGCAAAGCATTGGAATCAGTCAGCAAAACAGCATCTACACGCCGAGCCGCCATTCTCCGGCACGCTTCAGAAACCGTGGTCCCCTCAGATATAGTGAGGGCTTTCGATAGCCGAAGCTTCTTAACTGTCCTTTCTCCCCCATCAAATCTAAACAATCCAATTCAAATAATAACCACAATTAAACCAAAACACTCATTCAATTCAACGACAACCCAGAACACACCCCTTAAAAAGCTTTCATTTTTTTCAATCACAACCCGCGCAAAACTTCTCCAAATAAATGCATCTTGTCAGGGAAAATCATACTTTAAACAAACATAAGTACAAAAACCAAATCTATTATCTCTAAAATAAATAAAAAGGCTTAGCTAGATTTATACGGATCGGTTTATCCTTGAAAAGAGAAAATCATAAACGAATTCGAATTGGGGTAGATGAAAAGATGAAATCAAAGAATATTGGAGAGAAGAAGAAGAAGTTACTCTTGTGGTGGCGGAGAAGAAGCTTTGCTGGGAGGTTCGCTGAAGCTTCCGTTCTCGATCTTCTTGGACAAGGAGGGAGCGCGTTTATGAGGGCCACTGTTTCTTCTGGTTATGTGGCCACTCATTTTCGGAGACAGAGGTTACGTCAGGGTTCTTCTTCTTCCTCTTCTCCCTCTGTCGCCACCACCCCTGTTTCTGTCTCTGTTTCTGCAACCTTTCTTTTCCTCTTCCTTCGCTCAAAAATGCTATTTTTTTGGAGGAAAAAAACCAATAAAGGTAAATAAGTGAATAAAAGGACATGACTTGGATTTTGTTTTTACTGTAAAAATAGAACAGAGTTTGGTTGGGAGTTGTGGTTTGTATCTCTCCACTTGTCTCTAGTTTTATCTTTTTAAGGAAAACAAGCTCTTACTATAAAAAATAATTATCTGCTGAAATTTTTAAATAGATATTATAATTAAATGACCGTATAAAAAAGTATACAATAAATACTATTTATTCTTGGAAAAATCATAATGGGGTGAGATTAAATTTTAATTAAAAAAACATAAAAAAAAAAACTCAAGATCAAGCCTATATTTTAAGAAAAATAATGAAATGTAATGTAACTTAAGTATAACCAAAATTAAATTCATCTGAAACTAAAAAGGAAAAAGCTTAACCATGCTTTTTTGGAAAGTCTAGGAATTAATAGTGCTTATTAAGTCCTAAACGTTAAATTGTTAATTAGCTGCCTTCCATGTTTGTGCTCCCTCGATTAGACTTCCTTTGTAGGTGCATTAGTTTTCTGCCACAACGTTTTCATATATAGAAGATTAAAAACCACCAAACATTTTTTTTTTTATACTTAGACAGTGTCAATTGAATATGGAGAATGATTGTGTTCTTGCATGTATCATTAAGAATGTATTTTTAAAAGTCGTGTCTCATTTTCCTTGCCAAGTGATGATTATGTTATTTAGATGAAAGCTCTTTCTTTTCAGAGTATAAATAAATGTGTTTTGTGCGTAAAGCATGCGTAACCTGAATATCTTTTACGTTGAAGTATTCATAATATATATATATATA
>Ga0099824_1005484_pt1 | contig 17850 bp, 13 predicted proteins | sample SiratrowhiteBW_FD_76837 | JGI IMG/M metagenome (GOLD analysis project Ga0099824, IMG submission 76837) | Root nodule microbial communities of legume samples collected from California, USA - Siratro white BW | ecosystem: Host-associated > Plants > Roots > Nodule | place: USA: California... | reverse complement strand
TGGCGTATCGTGCATATAAATATCATCAGGATTTGGAAACATAAATTTTACCAAACCTAAAGAATTGTCTGGTCCTGGTTTTTGTCTTACTTGGCCGTTAACCATCTCCATATTTTTTTCTGCAAGATAATTTGGATCTGCAGCAATTTTAGATCTTAACTCATTTTGCACAATACTTTGAGGCACTGTCCAATATGGGCTAAAAACAATTCGGTCAATTTCTCCATTAAAAATCGTGGTTTTAGTCAAAGGCGCTCCAACAAATACAGGAGAAGTTAAAACTACTTTTCCGTTTTTAACATAAAACAATTCATAAGAAGGAACGTTAACCAAAACATATTCGTCGCTCGCAGCAATTTTAGCCGAAATTTCACGACATCTTTCCATGTTAAGTTTTAAAGTGGCAACCTTGTCTTCAAGCGGAATATTCATTTCATCAATATGTTCTTGAGCCAAGATATAATTAGGTTTAAATCCGTTGCGGACTTTGTATTTCATTACAGCATCCATCAATTCACGATCATAAACTTTGCTTTTAGAATCGGTTTTTAAATCTCCTAATAAGTACAAGCGAGTTCTAACCTGTGAAATGGTGCTTGAAACCGCATCTGGACGCAACTCTTTATATGGAGATTCTTCTGGAACAATAGGTTTATATTTGCTTGATTTCTCTAATCTTTTGTATTTTTTCAAAGCATCCTGCAATTTGTAATACTGATCAAATTCAACCTTTTCATTTGTTGCAACTGCTGTAGTTTCTTCTTCTAATGTGCTATAGTTTAAGAAATCTTTCAGCATGGCATCATAAGCAATTCTTTTTTTATCAGCATTATTTTTCTTAGTGTACAATACATACAATGAACTTAAAAGCATATCTGCATCCGTTTGAGAAAGAGTGCTTTTATCTGATGAAGCGCTAAACAATTGATCAATTTCTTTTTGATAAGGAATGATTAAGTCATTTGTTTTTTTTGCTTTTTCATACAAAACAGAACCAAACTCGTTAATTTCATCTTCGTCAAACCAAATAGTTCCAAGCGTTCGGTTTTTGTACAACGACATAACTTCAGATTTATATTTTTTCAAATCAGAATATCTTTTAAAGAAGTCGTTCGAAATTTCGTTTACATCATCTGAATTATGGTAAACGGTTGAATGATTTGAAGCTTTTGTATCCTTATATATGAAATCACTTTTTTCAAAACTGTTAAAAGAAAATACAAAAAAACTCAAACCTAAAATTACGGTGAATGAATAAAATGTTCTCATTTTTTTAATTTTTACGTTATTACTTTTCTACGTAAGTTTTTAGGTAAAAATTTGGGGCTTTTCTACACTGCTAAATTAATTTAGGAAGGCTTAAAATATGTTTTCTGATTTTATTTAAATGTTGCGAAATTGCCATGTCTTTAAGCTTTCTTTAACTATATCAATTAGTTACGTAATTTGTTACCCTTTTGGTTTACGAAATCGATTTATTTTTGTTAACATAAAGCTATTGTCTTAATCAAATATTAAAATATTTTGTACATTGGTCGCATAAAATTATCATATTCATAAAATGGAACAACAAATACCATATATTCCTAAAAATAAAGTAAGAATTGTTACTGCTGCTTCGCTTTTTGACGGACATGATGCAGCCATAAATATTATGCGACGCATTATCCAATCTACGGGTGTTGAAGTAATTCATTTGGGGCACGATAGAAGCGTTGAAGAAGTGGTAAATACCGCCATTCAAGAAGATGCCAATGCTATTGCCATGACTTCGTACCAAGGCGGACACAACGAATACTTTAAATATATGTATGATTTGCTTCGCGAAAAAGGAGCGGGGCACATTAAAATCTTTGGTGGAGGAGGCGGTGTAATCCTGCCAAGCGAAATCGAGGAATTACATGAATATGGTATTACAAGAATTTATTCTCCAGATGACGGACGTTCTCTTGGTTTACAAGGAATGATTAATGATTTGGTTGAGCGCGCCGATTTTCCTATTGGAGATAAATTAAACGGAGAAATCGATCATATCGAAAATAAAGTTCCAACGGCAATTGCGCGTTTGATTTCTGCTGCCGAAAACTTTCCTGAAATTGCAAAACCAGTTTTTGACAAAATTCACGAAAATAATGCCACTTCAAAAATTCCAGTTTTAGGAATTACAGGAACGGGAGGTGCCGGAAAATCTTCTTTGGTGGACGAATTGGTTCGCCGATTTTTAATTGATTTCCCAGAAAAAACAATCGGATTAATTTCTGTCGATCCTTCGAAAAGAAAAACAGGAGGAGCACTTTTAGGAGACAGAATCCGTATGAATGCCATAAATAACCCTCGTGTGTATATGCGTTCGCTGGCGACACGTCAATCGAATTTGGCTTTATCTAAATATGTTGCTGAAGCGATTCAGGTTTTAAAAGCCGCAAAATACGATTTGATTATTCTGGAAACGTCAGGAATCGGACAGTCTGATACCGAAATTATGGATCACTCTGATGTTTCTTTATATGTAATGACGCCAGAGTTTGGAGCGGCAACACAATTGGAGAAAATCGATATGCTTGATTTTGCCGATTTAGTGGCTTTAAATAAATTTGATAAACGTGGAGCTTTAGACGCTTTGCGCGATGTAAAAAAACAATATCAGCGTAATCATGGTCTTTGGGATAAAAGCCCAGACGAAATGCCGGTTTTCGGAACGATTGCTTCGCAGTTTAACGATCCGGGAATGAACACGCTTTACAAAGCGATTATGGATAAAGTGGTTGAAAAAACGGCTTCAGATTTGAAATCGACTTTTACAATCACAAAAGAAATGAGCGAAAAGATATTCGTGATTCCGCCAGGAAGAACACGTTATTTATCTGAAATTGCCGAGAATAACAGAAATTATGACGAGACTGCAATTGCACAGCAAAAAGTAGCTCAGAAATTATATGGAATCTTCAAAACCATTGAATCGGTTTCGGGTAAAGTTCCTCAAATTACAAAAGCAGGGATCGACGACAATAGTGTCATCCTGAGCGGAGTCGAAGGACTTGACGAAAACAGAATCTTCTTAAATCTTTTACTAAATCAATTCGATAAAGTAAAAATGGACTTAGATCCGTACAATTGGGAGATTATCCTGAATTGGGACGAAAAAGTAGCGAAATACAAAAATCCGGTTTACTCGTTTAAAGTTCGTGATAAAGAAATCAAGATTGCGACACATTCTGAAAGTTTATCGCATTTACAGATTCCGAAAATTGCTTTGCCTAAATACGAAGGCTGGGGCGATATCCTGCGTTGGAATTTACAGGAAAATGTTCCTGGAGAATTTCCGTTTGCTTCGGGATTATATCCGTTTAAACGTGAAGGCGAAGATCCGTCAAGAATGTTTGCGGGTGAGGGCGGACCAGAAAGAACCAATAAACGTTTTCATTATGTAAGTGCGGGAATGCCTGCAAAACGTCTTTCGACAGCTTTTGACAGCGTAACTTTATACGGAAATGATCCAGATTTGCGTCCAGATATTTACGGGAAAATCGGAAATGCGGGCGTTTCAATCTGCTGTTTAGACGATGCTAAAAAACTATATTCAGGTTTCGATTTGGTTCATGCTTTGACTTCGGTAAGTATGACGATTAACGGACCTGCACCAATGTTGTTAGGTTTCTTTATGAATGCCGCAATCGATCAGCAATGTGAGATTTATATCAAAGCAAATGATTTAGAAAAAGAAGTTGAGGCAAAAATCAACAAACTTTATAAAGAAAAAGGAATCGAAAGGCCAAAATATCAAGGCGAACTTCCAGCAGGAAACAACGGTTTAGGATTAATGCTTTTGGGCGTTACAGGAGATCAGGTTTTACCTCAGGAAGTGTACAACGAAATAAAAGCCAAAACATTATCGCAAGTTCGCGGAACGGTTCAAGCGGATATTTTAAAAGAAGATCAGGCGCAGAATACTTGTATTTTTTCAACTGAATTTGCTTTACGATTAATGGGCGACGTTCAGGAATATTTTATCACTAAAAACGTTCGTAATTTCTATTCGGTTTCGATTTCTGGATATCATATTGCCGAGGCAGGAGCAAACCCAATTACGCAATTGGCGTTTACGCTTTCAAATGGTTTCACTTACGTGGAATATTATTTGAGCCGTGGCATGAACATCAACGATTTTGGACCAAACTTATCGTTCTTCTTCTCCAACGGAGTAGATCCAGAATATTCGGTTATTGGTCGAGTGGCGCGTAAAATTTGGGCAAAAGCCATGAAAAACAAATACGGAGCCAACGAAAGAGCGCAAATGCTGAAATATCACATTCAGACTTCTGGACGTTCGTTACACGCACAAGAAATTGATTTCAACGATATTAGAACGACTTTGCAAGCTTTGTATGCGATTTATGACAACTGTAATTCGCTTCACACAAATGCTTACGACGAAGCGATTACAACGCCTACAGAAGAATCTGTACGTCGTGCAATGGCGATTCAGCTGATTATTAATAAAGAATTAGGTTTAGCGAAAAACGAAAATCCAATTCAAGGTTCGTTCATCATCGAAGAATTAACCGATTTAGTAGAAGAAGCCGTTTTACAGGAATTCGACAGAATCACAGAAAGAGGAGGCGTTTTGGGTGCAATGGAAACGATGTATCAACGTTCTAAAATTCAAGAAGAAAGTTTGTATTACGAAACTTTAAAACACAACGGAGATTTCCCAATTGTGGGTGTAAATACTTTCCTGAGTTCAAAAGGTTCGCCAACGGTAATTCCGGCAGAAGTTATTCGCGCAACTGAGGAAGAAAAACAATATCAAATTACGATGTTGGATAACCTGCATAATTTCCACGAAGCAAAAGTAAACGAGCATTTAAATACGTTACAGCAAGCCGCTATTAAAAACGAAAACCTATTCGACCATTTAATGGAAGCGACAAAGGTTTGTTCTTTAGGTCAGATTACTTCGGCGTTGTTTGAGGTTGGTGGGCAGTATAGAAGGAATATGTAATTTTTTTTATTTTAATGATATGGAAAGCCTCTCAAGATTATTGGGAGGTTTTTTTGTTTTTTATCGAGTTTCTAAATATAAAAAGAATTTTCGCATCATCGATTCTAAATATCTAAATTATCGGTTGTTTTTGTTAAATATTAAGCATCTAATTAAAATTCACTTATTTACAACTTATTTCTATCATTCTATTTTTGAAGTTTTGTAGTATATTAGCATCAAACAAATAATATAGATTTAATGTCATTGAAATTAACGTTTAAGAAAATATTTATGACATTTATAAATTAGTTTGATGACATTAAAAAGAAATATGGAAAACAAAACACATATTGATGGGAATGGTAACATTGTTGTCCAAAATGTTGATGGTTCAACAATTATTATTAATCCCGATAATACAGATGAACTTAAAACCTTAATTATAAATTTAGGTGACAAATTAGGTAATCTTCCCCAAAACGTTTTAGAAATGATTAATAAAAAACAAGATCTTAATAAACCTATTGAGAAAGGAGCTAACGTTTATCTCACAGTTTTAATAAGAACAACAGGATACGGAAATAGTTATACTTTTAGATTCGGTTTGACTATAACAAATCTCACAAATGAAGTTAGATATTTTAATCAGCCATTTTTTAAAGTAAATCCTGCTTTTCAACTTAAAGAAGGATTTAAACATGATACATTTGTTATGATTGATGATACAGGAGAAAGTAATTTCCCTGCTAGGTTAGAATATGGACAACCTATTTCAGCTTCATATCCAATAAAAGATGGAATAATTGAGAATTACAAACAAATTCTTGCCGAAGATGAAGATGCTTTTTTGCAATGCTTTGTAAATACAACAGTTGGTGAATTATTTGAATCAAATAAATTAAAGGTAAGTGATCTATTAAGAACTTTAGAGAGATAATATGGAAACATTAGCAATTCAAACAATAGCTTTATTAACGCCTTATTTGGCTAAAGGAGCTGAAGAGATTACAAAATCTGTAGCAAAAGACGTTTGGGAAAAAGTAAAAAATATCTTTAAATATAAGGGAAAAGAAAAATTACTAGAAAAATTGGAAGTAAATCCAAATGACCCAAAGCTTCAAGCGCAAGCAGAATACATTATTCTAGAAGAATTAGAGAACAATTCAGAATTAGCAAATAATTTAGCAGAACTTGTAACCGAATTAAAAACTCTTAATGAATATAAATCTGAAATACATCAAACTGGAAATGGAAATATTGCTGTGAGTGGACAAATAAATAATTCGACAATTAGTATAAATAAAGACCAGTAATTTCGCCTAAAAGTTAATACAGCAAATGGATATAAAAGATACATTATCCTTAATTGGAATCATATTAGTATCAACTGTTGGATTGATTAATATTATAATCACAGTTAAAAACAGAAGAAATACAATACGCGAGCATATTTTTAAAGAACAAATATCTGTTCATTATAAACTTCTTTCATTAATTTCTCAACTTAATAATGAAGCTGATAATTTATTGAATTTCGAAAGTAAAAGGCACGAAAATGATTTTGAGTTGATAAGAGAGAAAATACAAGATGTATTTTACGAAAATGAATTTATCCTCGAAAATGAGACTATTTCTTTAGTCCAAAATTTTTTAAAACAATCAATCCAATCCTATATTGCATTGATAAGTTTAGACAAAATAAAAGCAGAAAAAGCATATCATTTATACTATGAATCTTATTTTGACTTGCTAAAATTTACACGAAATGCTTTTGGTATAGATGCACTTTCTAAAGAAAATAAAAATCTCTACCATAGAAATGAAATAAATAATTCAAAAGTTAAAAAGGTATTAATAGAAACTTTGGAATCGACTGCTAAAAATTTAATGAAAATATAATATCATTAACCTAGCTGGAAAAGTGTCCCCCCGCTAGCGCGAGCGTCCCGCTCGTGAACGCAAAGAAATGCACGAGCGGGACGCTCGCGCCAGCAAACACAATAAAATTCCATAAAGTTTGTCATTTCGACCGAAGGGAGAAATCTTCGTATGCTGAGCACGCACTGTTGCGGAGCTACTTGCGAAGATTTCTCCTTTCGTCGAAATGACAAGATTGCGTAAAAACTTTGCGACTTAGCTCTCGATAACTATTGAGATTGAGAGATTTTTTAGCATTAGAACTTTCGCCTTCGTATCGGCAAAAGAAATCATTCGCGAACAACCTCCCCAACAAATCCCAAAAACTCCATTTCATCCATAGGAAACAAATGCAGAACCGTTTCCAAAATCAGACTCACATTAATAGTTGCACTTTTATCTTTTTTAGAAAAATTATGCATGTCGTTATCAAGGGCTAGAATGCATAATTTTAGCAAATCGGTAATGAGGCAGCCGAGTTCTAAATAATTTACCACTTTAAATTGTACGGTATAAGAATTGGCTTCATTGGTTGGTTTTAGCGTTGTAAAATACTTAGTGGTTAATTTTTGCAGTTTTTGTAGCTTTTCTGTTTGGTTCGTTTCCATAAGGCGTATAATTTTTAAATGGTTTACAATTTGACTTCTATAAGATTTATTATAAGAAAAATTGTATTTTTGTTTGATTCGGCGAAGGAAGAAATAGATTTTCATGTGTACTATCAATTTTTTGTGTTTGGTACACGATTAAATATGTTTTTTACATCTCGCAGATTCTTACACTAAATCATTATCTTTGAATTATGAGCACACTAACAAAACCAAATCATATAGGACGAAAAATAAGCCGTATTCGTGAACTTCGTGATATGAAGCAGGAAGCTTTGGCGCAGGCTTTAGGAACAAATCAGCAAGCGATTTCTATTTTAGAAAATAGTGAAACGATTGATGAAGATAAACTTATCGCAATTGCAAAAGCATTGGGTGTAACAGTTGATGCTATTAAAAACTTTTCAGAAGAAGGCGTGATTAATTACTTTAATACTTTTAATGAAAGTCCCAATAACTATTTTGGACTTAATAATTGCACTTTCAATCCATTAGATAAATTAATGGAAACGGTAGAAGAAAATAAAAAGCTTTACGAGCGTTTGCTTCAGGCAGAAAAAGATAAAAATGAATATTTAGAAAAATTGCTAAAAGAGAAATAGTAAATTTTATATAAAAAAACCTCTCATTTATGAGAGTTTTTTTTTATACCTATTAAGTTCAATTAATGTTTTATATTATGAGACTAAAGTTTGTCTATCTCGTTTGTCATTTCGATCGAAGGGAGAAATCTTCGCAAGTAACTCCGCAACAGTGTGTGCTCAGCGTGCGAAGATTTCTCCTTAGTCGAAATGACAATATTGTCGAAATATTTTACCTTAAAACATAAAAAAACTCTCAGAAACGAGAGTTTTTTTTATCAATTCAAGTTTTTTTAAACTTTCTTTTTTATTGTTGTTTTCGGTTTACGTTTTAATTTTTCGATAAGAGCATCGGCTTTTGCGTTTTCACAAATAAAACGCAACGATTCTGCATATCGGTAATAATATACAGGTTCTAAATCTGTGGTAAGAGAAAAAAGTTTGGTGTACCATTCGGCTGCTTTTTCGAGTTCGCAATTCGAATACGATGAATTTCCTAGTTTTTGAAATAAGTCTACAGATTTGTAGCCTTTTGCAGCAACCTTTTCGTAGGTTTTTATAACGTCGACATAAGCGTATTTTTCGCCGACTTTATCGGTTTTATAATAGGTTTCATTTTGCGCAGCTGCACGAAATGAAAATACGATTAACAATACTAAAAGAGCTAGTTTTTTCTGCATAGGTTTTTAGTTTTGGTTGTGGTATTTAATCGTATTCATTAATTGTTTTTGAAAATCTTTCACTGCAAGAAACAGTTATAAAAAACAATTATAAACTTCACTAATTTATTTTTATTGTATGCTTGATGCAATTTTGGTTACAAATATATGGAAATCAGTAACATGAATGGATTTTAGACGATGTTTTGTAAATAAAAACTGTTGTATTGCATTTTAGAATCAATTGAGTTTGAAAGTTTTGAATGTATAAATTAGATTTTATCGAGAAATAAAACAAAAAAAGCAGCTCCTGGTACGAGCTGCTTTTCTAATTTTTTAGGGGCAAAAAATTAACGACGGAAAGCTGGACTCTGATTTACAGATTGGTCTAACTTTACAGTCTTTACTTTTTTAGCAGCAACTTTAATTTCGTGTTTCTCAACTTTGTCGTTGGCTTTCACTTCAAGAACATACGTTCCAGCAGGAAAACTTTCTAAACTAATTGTTTTAGAAACTTCCAATTTGTCTGCTGCAGATTCTCCCGCATAAAGTAAGTTGTGATTCTCATCATAGATAGAGAAAGATGCATTTTCTACAGTGTCTAAAGTAAAGCTAACTACTTTTCCGTTTCCTGTTTTGATATTTAAAATGTAATCACCTTTTCCATCAATGGCATAGGTAAACACAGTCGCTAAAAAAAAGGCAGCAACTAGACCAGCTTTGGTAAATTTTGTCATGTTTTTTTTAAATTGTTAATTACTAAATGTGGAACGCGTAAAACTACAAATACAAATTTAATTTTTAGCAATAAAATGGCATTTTTAAATCCATAAGTTATTGAATTGTAATTATTTCTGCATTTTGTTTGAACTATGTACGTAATTACTGGGCTTACGGATTGTTTTTTCTTGAATATTTTTTAGTCCTTAAAAATCAGTGGGTTGTAATTAATAAGAATAATTTTCAGAAAATGGTTTTGCTTTGCAATTTTGGATTTATTATAAAACAAAAAAACAGCTCCATAACCACCAAGAGCTGTTTCTTAAAACGTAATTTTTAATTTTTTTAACCTCAATTTATACCTTTTTGGGGCGTATAAATTCTTAGCGCGCAGCAACACTTGAATTTTTGGCAAAACCAGCTTTGTAAACTGAAGAAATTGCAGTTCTAGATAATGACGCAGTATCATCTATTGTAATTTCATATTTTGCTTTTTTCACATTGTCTTCTACTTCTAAGTAATAAGTTCCCTCAGGAAATTGCTCTAAACTGAAAGTTCTTAAAATTCCATCTTTTCCAGATGCAGTTTCAGAATAGATTAAAGTTCCGTCGTTGTCATAAATAGCTAAATTGGCTTTCTGTACTTTGTTAAGAGCGAAAGTGATCAGTTTCCCATTAGCTTTTAATACATGAAGATTAAATTCTCCATTTCCATCAATTGCGTAAGTGCTTATTCCTGTGAAAAGCAACGCTGCTACTAAACTCAATTTTGCAATCTTTTTCATGGTACTTAGGTTTTAAATTAATAGTTCTAATTCTCTGATGCTAAATTACTTATGTATTACATGAAAAAGCACAACTGTATTTTCTGATTTCTATGCTATATTCTCATTTACGAAACCGTTATAGGTTAAATCTTGAATTATTTTTAACGTTTTTGTTAATTCGGTTATTATTTTTTAATGTTTTACTTGTTTTTAAATTTACAATGGTTTAAGGATTTATTTACAAAAAACAATATGAATTTAACCGCAAAGAGTGCTAAGATTTAGCGCAAAGCACGCTAAGAATTATTACACGAGAAGTTTATAAAAACGAAAAGTTCGCAAAGCTTTGTGAAAAAACTTTGTGAACTTTGCGTTCCCGATAGCTATTGGGATTGTGTCTTTGCGGTAAAAATTCTTGTTGTAAAAAAAAAAACAGCTCAGTAACCACAAAGAGCTGTTTTTAAAACTTTTGAAAGTTTTTAAACTTACTAACTATCTAACCTCACTTTATACTTATGAAAAGCATAAACTTTTTTAGCGTGCTGCCACGCTTGTATTTTTAGCGAAATCTGCTTTATAAACCGAAGAAACTGCTTTTTGAGATAAAACAGAAGAATCGTCAGTTATTGTGATTTCGTATTTTGCTTTTTTTGCATCGTTTTCTACTTCTAAGAAGTAAGTTCCTTCTGGAAATTCTTCTAAGCTGAAAGTTCTTAAAATTCCATCTTTACCTGAAGCGGTTTCAGAATAAATTAGAGATCCGTCTTTGTCATAAATAGCTAAATAGGCTTTTTGTGTTTGGTTAAGACCAAAAGTGATCATTTTGCCATTAGCTTTAATAACGTGCAGGTTAAAATCTGCTGTTCCATCAATTGCATAAGTGCTTATTCCTGTGAAAAGCAACGCTGCTACTAAACTCAATCTAATAATCTTTTTCATGGTATTTAGTTTTTAAATTAATAGTTCTAATTCTCTGATGCTAAATTACTTCAGTTGTAAGTAAAAAAACAATACTATATTTGCCAATTTCGATGCTATATTCTCATTTACGAAACCGTTATATGTTAAAATTTGATTTATTTTTTACTGTTTTGGTTAATTTGGTTGTTATTTTTCAACGTTTTTGATGGTTTTTAATTTACAATATCATAACGGTTTCTTTAAAAAATGTAGGAAGTTTTGAAAGATGCTAAGGTTCTGAGATACTAAGAATCTAAGTTTTTTGGATGATGTGTTTAACTGCAAGGGCACAAAGATTTTTACTTAAGATTGTGAATACAAACGCAAAGTTCGCAAAGCTTTATCGAAAAAAACTTTGCGAACTTTGCGTTCCTGATAGCTATCGGGATTGTGTCTTTGCGGTAAAAAAAAACGGCTCAGTAACCACAAAGAGCCGTTTTTAAAACTTTTGAAAGTTTTTAACTTACTAACTATCTAACCTCACTTTTTATACTGTATTAGAGTATAAAGTTTTAAGTGCCGTGAAGAATTGCACTTAACGTTTATATTTTCTTAGTTAACAGAAACTGTTCCTTTTGAAGACAAAACAGAACTATTAGCGTTAACAGTAATATCGTATTTTACTTTTTTGAAGCTGTCAGCAACTTCTAAAATATATTTTCCTTCTGGAAACTGTTCTAAACTGAAAGTTCTTAAGATTCCGTCTTTACCAGAAGCGGTTTCAGTATAGATTAATTCACCATTATCATCATATATACTAATAACTGCTTTTTGTAATTGATTAATTCCAAAAGCAATTACCTTGCCATTTCCTTTTAATACATGAAGATTTAACGTTTCATTTCCATCAATTGCATAAGTACTCATTCCCGTTAGAAGTACTGCACATACTAAACTTAATTTCATAATCTTTTTCATATTCTATAGTATTAAATTTTTTTCGTTCATTTCTCTGAGGCAAAGTTATAGTAGCATGTGTGTTATTTTAACATCTATATTTTCCAATTTATATGCTATATTCTCATTTACGAAACCGTTATAGGTTAAAATTTGATTTAAATCTTATGTTTTTGTTAATTTGATTGTTATTCTTCAAAGTTTTTCGAAAACTTAATACTTCTTAAAATTTCCATCTTTCTTACAATTTTTAACATATTGGTATAAAATCAGGTTTTAAATGGGATAAATAAAAAAAAAGTAGAGAAAAAAAATAAGACCTTAAAAAAATGCCGATTTTGATATAAATTTTTCAGTGTTAAGAACGTTATTTTAATGTAAAATTCGCATTTACGAAACCGTTGTAGGTTAAAATTTAAATTATTTTAGGTGATTTTGTTAAATTTGCTATTATTTTTTAAAGAAATTATCATGAAGACTATTGCCCCAGCTCTAGAAGTGATAACTAACTCATACGGAAGTTCTTTTACCTACACTAAACACGCCGAAAAGACCAATAGCAAAGCTCATTTATGGCACTATCATCCAGAAATTGAGTTGGTTTATATAAATGGTGGGGCTGGAAAAAGACAAATAGGAAGCCATGTTTCTTATTATACCAATGGTAGTTTACTTTTAATAGGAGCTAATTTACCGCATTGCGGTTTTACAAATGAGCAGACAGGAAATACAAATGAAACTGTTATTCATATAAAACCTGAATTTTTAGGAAGCGATTTTTTTGTTGCTCCCGAAATGAAAAAAGTTCAGAATATATTAAAACAAGCGAAAGGTGGAATCGCTTTTGGTGGTGAAACGAAAAAACGTATTGGAGAAAAAATTGAAATGATGGAAAATGAACCGCCATTTCAAAGATTAATGACTCTTTTGACTGTTTTAGACGAACTAGAATCAGCTGAAGAATATACCATTTTAAATGCTGACGGATTTACGATGGAACTTCAGACTCAGGATAATGATCGTATGAATGTGGTTTTCAACTTTGTGAAAGATCATTTTCAGGAATCTATTTCTATAGATGAGGTTTCTAGTTTGGTTAGCATGACAACGCCTTCTTTTTGTCGTTATTTCAAGAAAATTTCAAACAAAACATTTACTGAGTTTGTAAATGAATATCGTTTAGTGCATGCTTCAAAGCTTTTGGCAGAACAGCCTATGAGTATTAATGAGGTTTGTTACGAAAGCGGTTTTAATAATTTCAGCCACTTCAGCAAATCGTTTAAACAATATACAGGTAAAAGCGCTTCGCAATACCGTCACGAGCATAAGATAATAATTAGCTGATTTTTTTTAGTTAAATTTTTTTTAGCCACGAATTGCTTCGCCTGTTCGCTGTCGCTCGAGTCACGAATTAATATTAATAAAATTCGTGAATTCGTGGCTATCTTTTTTAAGTGCAAGAAGAGGTCGGATTTTTCATATATTTTATTCTGAAAAAAGGTATATTTACAAACCCTAATCAGAAAAAAAATATTAAAATGAAGAAATTTAAAATGCTATTGTCTGCATTTTTGCTTTGTCTTACCACCATGACATACGCTGCAAAAGTAGACACACTTCAAGTTGCCAGCACTGCAATGGGAAAAACCTATAAAGCAGCGGTAGTTTTGCCCAATTCTTATGCTAAGAGCAAAACCACTTTTCCGGTTATGTATCTGTTGCATGGCGCATACGGACATTTTAGCGACTGGCTAAAAAATACTCCAAACAAGAAACTAGTTCACAATCTTGCAGATCAATATAATATGATAATCGTAATGCCAGAAGGCGAGACGTTTAGTTTTTATATTGATAGTCCTGTAAATAAAGAAAGTCAGTTTGAGACTTTTATTACGCAGGAAGTAATTCAGAAAGTAGATAAAACGTACCGAACAATTGCCAATAAAGGCGGAAGAGTAATCACGGGGCTTTCAATGGGCGGTCATGGCGCTTTGTATTTATCAGCCAGACATCCCGATTTGTTTTGTGCAGCTGGAAGTATGAGCGGTGCCGTAGATATGAGTACAATGCTTAACAGAGATTCGTCTGCTCAAATTGTCAAATTAATGCAGCCTGTTTTTGGCGATAAAAGCGGAAATACTGAATTGTACGAGCAAAATTCTGTTTTAAGAATGGCAGATAAACTAAAAGCGAACAAGTTACCACTAATAATAGATTGCGGTGTAGATGATTTTTTAATTGAACCCAATAGAGAGTTACACAGAAGATTAGTTTATAACAAAGTCGACCACGATTACACAGAACGTCCAGGAGCTCATACATGGGATTATTGGGAAAACTCGCTTCCGTATCATGCATTATTTTTTAGTAAAATATTGTTTAAAACTAAAACAAAGTAATTGCGAAATTCATATTTTTTAATCAACATGCGTGTTATTGTGTTGTTTGGCTAATATGTTTTTAGGAAATTGACAAAAAAGACCTTTTGTTTTTGAAAAATGAAAGGTCTTTTTTTATTTGAAACAGCGCTTCGTACTACTTTTCTTTCTTATTATGTTCCGTTCATCGATTATTTTTGAATGATATCGATTTTACTCCTTTTTAATTGAGAGCATTTAGGTTATTAACTAATTTTAACAAATGTTTTCCCCCCTGATCGTCAATGTCAGATTAATTTCTGAGGGTCAAGTCTTTTTTATAAGAGTTTTAGATTTTGTGCTTCATAACTTTTGAAGATGGTTTATTATTTACATGTAATTGCCAAATCTGCAAACTATCTGGTTTTTTGCTAATGTAATGGTATTCTAAATACTATTATTATGAAAAAAACTATTTTTTATCACATCAAGATTTTACATGAATTTTGTGAAATCTTTCGTTGTTCTTTTATCGATTTAATTTTTCCAAATTTTAATTTGACGAAAATTATTGTGCACAAAAAGTATCAATTTTATGTGATGGTACTTTTTATGCTATTTGCTATCCATCCTTCCTTGCATTCACAAGCTATATCTGGAGCGGCCGTGCAAGCTAATTTTGGTATTGATGCTGACGTTTATGCAAACAAAGAGCAATTTTTAGTTCCCCCAACAGTTTCAGGTATTTATGATGACTGGTTTTTTAATTCGGCTTTCGCCAATGGAACGGGTCAAAATATTATCGATCAGACTAATGCGGCGGGTCTAAAAACATCAATCCAAGCGAATAATAATTTTACATTCGAAAAAAGAATGTCGAAACCCAAAAATACCATGGTTGGTAATTTTTTGTGGATTGATGCTGTTTATGGACGTGATGGAAATTCAACGCAAAGTAACAGCGACTCTAATACTTTTTCTGGAAATTCTAACAAGAATGGCGATAACCCGACTACTTGGGCTTTAGGTTCAGGTAGTATTCCTCAAAAAGATGATATTGTCGATGTGTATGGCTATTTAAGAAGAGATTTGTCTCCGGCGGCATTAGCGGTGAATCCTAATGGAATTTTATGGGGATATGGAGGAGCATCTAAAATTTCTTCTGATGGGAATTCCCATTTTGATTTTGAATTTTTTAGAACAGAAGTAAGCTTTAACGGTAGTGCGTTAGTTGGTACAGGTAGCCAAGCAGGACACACAGCATGGACTTTTGACGCTACCGGAAAAATACTTGTGCCTGGAGACGTACTCGTTGCCATTGATTTTGAAAACGGTGGGACAAAACCGCTTGGAAGTGTAAGAGTTTGGATGTCTAGTGCTGATATTGCTAATTTTAACTCAAGACCCGACAGACCTTTTGATCTTACTGGTGTTTTTGACCAAGGAAATGGTGCGCCTCCTTATGGATATGCTGAAATAAAAGCAAAAGGAGGAGGTATACTTACAAATGTTTTTGCAGTTGTTAATGTAACGGCTGCTACATTAGGTCCGCCTTGGGGAACTTTAGAAGGTTCGCAAGCTTCTTTTCAAGATAATTATAAAGCTTTGCAGTTTACAGAGTTTGGACTTAATTTGACAGCGTTAGGACTGGATAGCCGAAATGTCAACCAAGGACCTTGTTCAAATTTATTAGGTAGTCTGATAGTAAAAACAAGATCGTCATCTTCATTTACGGCAGAATTAAAAGATTTTTCAGGACCTTATCTATTTGGAAATATTACAGATGTAGCCGTAGTGGGTAATGTTAGTAATCCATTAACCTGTAATAATCCGACAGCTACCTTAACAGCAACGCCAACTCCGCCAAATGCCACTATAAAATGGTACGGACCTTCACCTGATGGCATAGCCGATGGCCCTTTTATACCAGGAAATGCTCCTGTTGTATCGGTTAAGGGAGTTTATACGGTATATGCTTATACAAATTTAGAAGGCTGCTTTGCTAAAAAAACGGTCACAGTCCTTGAAAATAAAGAACCGCCAAATGTTAATGCGGGAGAAGATAAAGTTTTAACGTGTTTAATAACATCAATAAAATTATCTGGCTCATCAAGTACGCCTAATGCGACCTATTTATGGAGTACATTGGACGGAAACATTGTATCGGACGGTACAACGCTCACACCAACAATTGATAAGGCTGGAACTTATACCTTAACAGTCACCGATCCTATAAATGGATGTAAAAAAGCAGATGACGTAGTTGTGACAAGCACTCCGCCAACGCCTATTAATATAACTTGCCCTGAAGATAATATAAAAAGTTCTTGTTTTTATGCCGATCAAGCCGCGGTTAATACTGCTTTTGATGCTTTTAAACAAAGCTTTACAGCTTCAGGAGGTAATGGAACTTTAACAATTACAGGATTAGAGAATTTGACTCCTCCAGCTTTATGCGGAGGAACTGTAACCGTAAATTATAATGTTACTGATTCTTGCGGATTACAGAAATCATGTTCTGCGACTTTCACCATTACGGCTCCTGCGGCGGTAAGCGCAGAAGCTCCGACCGCAGTGAACGCTTCGGCCTGCGTGTATGCAAACCAGGCCGCACTGGATGCCGCATTCGAGGCCTTCAAAGCAGGCTTTAAAGTAAGCGGCGGCTGTGATGCGAAAGGTGAAATCCAAGGCAGTCCCGTAGCGCCGAATTTATGCGATGGCGGTACAGTGACAGTTACCTATAAAGTGACTGATAAATGCTACGAGACAACCATCAGCAGAGACTTCACCATTACTGCTCCTTCAGCAGTGGTTCCTGTATCGCCAGATCCGTTTAGCGCTTCCGCTTGCGCGTATGCCGATCAGGCAGCATTGGACGCAGCTTTCGAAACCTTCAAAGCGGGCTTTAGCGTAAGCGGCGGCTGTGATGCGAAAGGTGAGTTTGTAGGCAGTCCGACAGCGCCAAACTTATGTCAGGGCGGAACTACAAGTGTAAGCTACATGATTACTGATAAATGCTACACTACAACCATCAGCCGAGACTTCACCATTACCGCACCTTCACCAGTGGTTCCTTTATCTCCAGATCCGTTTAGCGCTTCCGCTTGCGCGTATGCCGATCAGGCAGCATTGGACGCAGCTTTCGAGGCCTTCAAAGCGGGCTTTAGCGTAAGCGGAGGATGTGATGCGAAAGGGGAAATCCAAGGCAGTCCGACAGCTCCGAAACTATGCGATGGCGGAACAGTGACAGTTACCTATAAAGTGACTGATAAATGCTATGAGACAACCATCAGCCGAGACTTCACGATTACCGCTCCTTCAGCAGTGGTTCCTGTATCGCCAGATCCGTTTAGTGCTTCCGCTTGTGCTTATGCTGACCAAGCTGCTATAAATGCTGCCT
>Ga0099824_1005479_pt1 | contig 17864 bp, 10 predicted proteins | sample SiratrowhiteBW_FD_76837 | JGI IMG/M metagenome (GOLD analysis project Ga0099824, IMG submission 76837) | Root nodule microbial communities of legume samples collected from California, USA - Siratro white BW | ecosystem: Host-associated > Plants > Roots > Nodule | place: USA: California... | reverse complement strand
ATATATTTAAAGGGTTGAATGAATGTGTTATAGTCATAAGTACTTGGAATTGTAAATGAAAGGTAATGGTTATACACAAATTAAATCAATATATTAATATAAAGTTTGTTTGATTAGTCGATTCTAATCATATGGATCACTAATTTAATGGATTCGGGTTGACTTAATTAAGAAAAAAAAGGGGATGTGTTTTTCTTTATGGGTTACCAACCCATTATGCAGCTTTCAAATACAACTTTGGCATCCGGAGAAAAAATTTAATGCATCTTTTTTAGCATCCGGATTTTTTGGAAAGAAAGAAAGACACAAAATAAAGTGTCTTCAGTGAGAAATGAAAAGGGGCCACCAAAAGAGAGTGAAAAAAAAATAATAACCTGTATGTCATGTGCAAATTTTTATAGAGAAACTAGCTTTAGGTTTTAAACGAATGAAAAATGATAATTTCAATAAGCAAAATTTGATTTTATAATGAAAAATACTAACTTTAGGTCCTACACGGTATAAAGGGAATAACAATTCTAATACTTTCACTATTTTTGATTTAGGATTTGAAACTAAATTACAACAAAATTGAGCCTGTTTTAAAAGGCTTTGTGGGAAAAGGGTAAATCAATCAAATACCCTTATTCTTTTTGCGTTTATGTCTATCACTGCTATTGTTGCGGTCGCTTCCACCAGTCTTCCTAACTTTGTGCGGTCTTTTTGATGCCTGACCAAAATGTAATAAAGTCAGAATACAGAATAATGTAAATGAAAGTAACAACTAACGACATATTCAGCATTATCTTTATATCAGTGCAAACATTGTATTTATATTTTTATGCATCCACAAGGTGTTTTGTCCATCCTTTGTTTCTCTTATCCTTCACCATTAAAGATTCAGAATTGGCATAAAAGTAATGTAAAATTGATGATAAAAGGTTAATCATACCAAAGCGGAGATAGCCTTCAGAGGGTCTCCATCTTTTCTAAATTTTCTCTTGGATCCTTTGCGGCGATTATTATTTCCCATTGCATCACTCGCAAGTTTGACCATGTCCCTTGCCTCTTTCGTTGGTTTGTCTAATAGGTACTCAGGCACATCACGTAGGTGCGGAGGTGGGGCAATCTTGCTCAAAACTTTGTCATGCTTCAGTAGATCTGCTCAAATATGATTTTGATCCTTTAAGTTCAACTTTAATATTAACAGCAACAGACCTTATCCAATCAGCAAGCACAATAAATGTCAACGACATATTTAACAATGATATCAACCAATTACATTACCTAGGTCTTTTGGATTAGTCTCAAAATGGGCTTTCAACCTTCAAAAAAACACAGGTATGCAGCAATAAATTAGAACGGGAATAAAATTAAGATCATAGTTAAAGTTCTCAATAATACACCAAATGATATAAAAAGCACTCACTTTTCAGAGTTCAAAATTTCATTCCTCAAATCTTGGGCTCGTGACTCTCGGACGGCAATTCTAGTTACACTCTTGGCAACATCCTGCAAGTGAAAATCAATCATAGCATATCCACTCAATATCAGGTAGAAAAAGGAAGGCGCAAAGCAAGATATATTCTATACGCTATTCATTAAGAAGAAAAACATACGAGAGTATGTTGCATCATGCACGTCCATACCCTCAATTTTAACTAAGACATGCATAACAAGATAATCGCAAAACAAATGTTTGACGTTTTGGTGGTCAACAACTTTTAAAATATTGACACACATACGATAAATGTTTGATCAAGCAGAATGTTACGATAACAACCTAATACAGAAGGAAAACGTATACAAGTCAAGCAAAAGACCTCTCTTAGGCTTGATGGATCAACAGAATCCTATTTTAGCTTTCCATCTATAACAATGAATAATGACAAATACCCCGCTTTGTGTACACAATTTTGTTTTTCAAAATTACCCTAAGGGATGACTCTTTCCTTTTTTCTCACACGAAAGCTCCCACTACCAACAAAATTGTCTCCAATCAAATTATATGTGTTAACTTTCAGTAATCTATAAAACAGTCACCCACAAACAAAACTCAATATCCAATTGCTACCCACAAACAAACCACTCACCCACGCCTGTATGTCTATTCATTTTAGTGTTACCCACAAGCAAATCACTCGCCAATGCATGCCTATTAATAATATAAAACTAAAATTAATATAAAAATTAAAATTTTAACTCAATAAAATAAGATAACACGATGAAACTACAGGTACACAAGCATGTCTATGTTTCCGCTAGTCAAGAGTAAAGGAAATAATAAATCACCTCTGCCCTATACCGTAGAGATTCAACTACGTTCTCGGTGAGGAGGGGAAACTCGGCAATAGAACTTGTTTCTTTGTTTTCATCATCCCCAACAAAAGATTTTATTTCTTCTAAAGTATCCATCTCATCTGGAGAAACCTGAGATGAAACAAAGCAATATCTAAATAACACTATTATGCAGATTGGTGCCATTTAGGATCTCCATGGAATACCCAATGGACAGGAGAGAGAAAAATGCAACTAAGAATACACTTTTAGAATTTAGGTAATAGAAAAAAAAGTGGATTTGTTTTGTCCCAGAAACTCACCAGAGAGACAGAAGCACCAGAATTGTAGGCTCTACCTGTACGTCCAATTCGATGTACATATCCCTCAACATTTTGAGGCATTTCAAAGTTTATAACCTGTTCATCAACAAGAGAGAGCATTAACTAATTGATTGTAGTGAACAGAGCTCCATCGCCATGAAACAAGGATATAAACTAGAAGAAGCAATTTACCAATTAACATAGTACACAACACTTACTAACAATAGGATATGCAGAACAATTCAAACAAGTCAACAATACACCAGAGATACCAAAGAGAACTTGCATACCGTGAATACATTTTTAAAGTCAATTCCCCTTACGACTCCGAATTCAGAATCTAATTTTACTTTAGCACGTTTTCTAGACTTCCGTGATCCAGCGTTACTTTCCTTAGACAGTTCATCCTTTTCCTGTGACTGACTAAGATCTGTTGCAATTAGATAATCAAACAGACCTGCATTGAATTCCTGATAAAAACAGGTTAGTCAAAATCGTGTGAGAAAATGAAGATCCATAAATCATAATGAATTGATAATAAAGTAACTTTTCAAAGAAAACATAAACTCCTCAAGCTTTGTTGGCTGGAAAATTTCTGTAGCACTAAGTTAAGTAGCAAACTCTTAACAGCTGTTGCACCAAATGAAAGAATGAATTGAATAACATCGTCTACCTCCAGAATATGGAGACGGGAATTCTGAGGCAACTCAGGATTTAAAACAGCAGATCTGATCCCAAACTACAAGGAAAACAGGGAAATGTGAGAGAGCAAGGAATAATGACAACAAAATAATCACACTGTAACTACAAATGTTTTAAACCCAGAGTTGATTCAAGACTTAATCCAAACTTCTCGAAAAGAAATATTGAAAGGGGAATTCAAATCACATAAGTATTTGTTAAATAATCACCATCCATTAAATTGGCACAATATGAAAATCGACACAAATAAAAACAGAATTTTCAGACGTTTAACTTGGGGAACTATTTATTTAAAAAAAAAGTAAAGAAAAGGAGGGAGATTTTTTTTACAGGAATAAGCAGTCATGGAGGAGAAATACACGCATCCAATCAGTGGTAGCAATGTACTAGGAGGAGAAAGGGAGGAAGCAATCAACTTTGCGTTTGCATCATCTTTCATCAAATTTTCCTTCATTTTCTTACATTCCAACCTCAATTGTTTACATCCACGAGAAGTAAAGGTTAACAATTTTTGTTTTGAGTTGAAACTTGGAGATATACCCACTCCAAAGAACTTGCCCATATGGAATTCTTTGAGATAAACCTACAACTCATTTGTGTTAGGCATTAAATTTTATGGCATGAATGGGTAACAAGTGTGGTATTGAGTAGTACAAAGTTAAATCCTAGGCTATATATGGGTTCCTTTAAAACACCAGGCCTGTAAATTGGAGGTTTGGTAAATCTATATTACCCATTATTACGGGTTTTGGAATAAATTTCAGCCGTCTCAAAATTAATTTGTCGATGCTCAGATTCAGAGGAAATTACTCCAGTAGCTCCTCCTGAATGCATTTATAGAGACCAAACTAGTCCGTCATAGTAGCTAAACTACTTGGTGGCAACTTTAATGAGTATTCCAAGCTAAAGAATTCTATAAAAAGTGTTTATTAATTTTTACGCTGATTTCCATATTTTAAATATTCTTTCATTTAATTTCCTCTTATAATTATGAGATTCTATATTGCAAAACAGTAGCGGTGATGACTTTGTGTACAATTTAAGCAAGTATTGACATGAATGCTTAAAGACTTGAGATAGAATAGTCTTGATAGACTGGTGTAATTTTACTTCTCATGGTATATTTGATTGCTTTTTCATTATGGGTTCAGTTATGGGTCATTGTTTGCTGTAACAAAGAGAAATGCATGCTAAGAGCTAATGTGCTTTGTTTTATTGATAAAGTTTGTCATAATGAAGAGATAACACGGTTTATGAGACTAGTTCCCGTAATATACACTATGGTATGCCATTTGCCACAAGAGATAATGTGGCCTATTCGATATCAAATGAGACCTGGGTCCTAATGAGTGATAACGATGATATATAACAATGTTGGTATTGTTTCCTCATTTACCAGTGTCATTATTCACAATTGAGTTTTATAGAAAAATGATAACCCTAGTTTTGAGTTATATTTATATTTTTGAATGAGTTCTCAAGAGGAAGCATTGGCTTTATATGGTGTTTTATCTTGTATCTGAAATTTCTTTCTCCTTTTGTTACCATAAATTCATATTTGAATTTGAACACTCATGCAATGTTTGTTTATCCTTTCTGACTACTTTGTTTACTAAGCTCTTAATAAGACTCCATGACTCGCATTTCCTTTCTCCTTGTTCTCATATTCTCTTATATAGCCAAGGAGATTGTTCCTGGGGTTGGCAGGTTTGCCCAGGATTTCTCTCAAAAAAATATGCGCTCTATCAAGAAATTGTACAAAAAGCAAAAGCTTAAGCTATTAAATGAAAGATCATGAATGGTTTTACTTCTACCGAAAAGCTTTAGGCAAGAGTCCTATGGGCTTGATGTCATGACAATGCATTAGTACAAAGGAAATGTCATACATATTAACAGGTACCTAACGTTGAACATCAATCAAGTGAATGTTTATGAATACATCAAACACGTACCTTTTCCAAGAATAGTTTCAGTCTGAAACTCATGTCTATGGTATTAGTGAATATCAGAACTTTCTTTTGGACCAACCCCAACTTCAACACAGCAAGGATGTAAAGTAACTTATCACTAGCAGAACATGAGATCTGACACAAAAATTTAATGAAAACAGTTAAAACCTGATCAATTCCATAGAAAAAATTGGAAAGATACAGCCATAAATGAAAAAAAGAAAAAAACTAAAATCTATGGTACAGGTTGATTGCTTTCAAACATGCTCTAAGCAGAAACATAACATCAGATATTTAAATTAAATATACTCAGGATCACTGAATCGAATGATATGTTTATTTTTAAAGTGTTAAAATCCTTCTCACTCCAAATCAAAATTTTCCTCACTAGAATGGTTAATTTCCTTCTAATATCAACGAAGAAGGGAGATCCCAAACAGAGAAAACCAGTAAAAGCCCCTTCTATAGAAAGAAATTATGCAATATTTGTGAAGATAAAACGAAGAATAAAGTTAACTGCAACTAAGTGCATAATGGAAAAAAAGACAGGTAGAAATATATTACCCAGAACTGCTGAACATTTTTAGGAATGATCTCATCCTTGTTATTTCCCACTTCAGGCAAAGTCAAAATAAACGGGTTGTGCAGAATCAACTTCTTTAGTTTGTCAACATCCGCACTGTAGACAGTATATTAGAATTAAATCAAGGCAATAGATGAGAAATTAAACAAATGGAGATAATATATCTAAGACTAACCCTAAAATAATGTCATGAAATGATCAATGAGAATACACAAGAAAACACTTTACCAGTAAAACTTCACAGAAATAATATTTTATTTAACATATAGCTAACATACAATATAATCTACAAATGTGCAAGAAAAATCACCATGTTTGCTCTCAGTTTCATATGATGAAGATACAACAAAAAAGCACATCCTTACATAGGGGACAAAAATGAAGCTGTTCACACTAAGGAAAGCTAAACTCACGATTGAATAAATTTTTACTAGCTAATTTTATCCCCAATATATGAATATGTGCAAAATTTTAGATTAATCAAAATGTATTTCATATCTCATTTATACACATCAAAAGTAATGTAATAAGTATTTTAAAATATATGAATCCGAAGAACTCATCGTTGTGCAAATTTTACAAAATTTGACACAAATAATGTAGGTAATAAAATGTTATAATCCAATGGCCAGGACGATTCAAAATATTTTATGTAAAGCTATTGTTGGTCTAAAAGTAAATGTAACTCATTCGTGTGAACTGATATGATGATATGATTCAATGACCAGGTCAACGAAAATCCCATTTTATGTAAAGCTATTGATAGTGTAAAAGTGAGTGAAACTCATTAGTGAGAACTAATTACACGTGATATAGGCACACATATATAAAGAGAGGGATTTGAAAATGACAGGAAACATGAAAAATATCATAAGTGGAAGAAACATCATAAATAACACACCTTGACGTTGCAGACATAAGAAGACACTGGCAACTTCTGGGAACATGAGGTGTAAAAGCTTTTATATCATTTTCATACCCATATGATAGTAGAAGATCTGCCTGAAAACATTATTTGAACATTGATCATGTCACAAAATACTAACCAAAAAATTGTTCATCAGCTACTTGAGTTGTATTGATAACTTAAACCATTAAGCAAAGCATGAAAACAACACACATTGCAAATGCTCTGTGAATATAATTCAACTTTAAAAAAAAAAATGCTAGTTGTTTCAGAAATAGACAGCAGCCAACAAACAAAGATTCTAAACAAACAATTCACTGCATCTGGTTTCACCTCATCAAGAACAAGAGTTTCAAGAGATTCACTAATGGATGCCGCCTTAAGTATGCCACCGGATAAACACTTCGCTACGCAGGCAGGAGTGGAGATCAAAATATCAGGAGGTCCAGCCAATGCTGCCCGCTGCAAACACAATTCAGAGACAATTACAACAAAGCACATTCTAAACAAATTGTAAACATAAATAGAATATCCACACCCTAAACGATAACAACAAACAAACAATAGTCTAGAAGACATAACCAACCAAGTCATTAGCAAGCATGTTGCTATTCAGCTGCACAACTTTCAGTTGAACTCTGCACAACTCAACCAGCGACAACACTTCCGCATGCACCTGAAATTACGGATAGAAAGAAATAACACGAAATTAAGTTACACAATTTTTTTTTAAAAAAAAAAGGATGGCATGAATCGAAACAAGTGAAGGCACCTGTTGACAGAGTTCGCGAGTAGGGACAAGAACAAAAGCATTGGGCGCGAGCTTCTTCCGATCAGCACTAACGGTAAACAGCTTCTGAAGCAACGGGAGAAGATACGCTAAGGTCTTTCCGGAGCCTGTTTTGGCGCGTGCAACCACGTCCTTGCCTTCCTGGAAACAGATAATGAACAAGTTTAGGTTGAAGTGAAGTTGAATGGTGAATAGTGAAAGGTGAAGTTTGAAAAAAGTGTAACCAGAATGAGTGGAATGGCGGCGCCCTGAATTGGAGTGGGTTTGTCGATCCCTTTCTTCTGTAAGGCGCGAACGAGACGAGCGTCCAGGCCGAGCTCTTCGAAGCTCTGGTCCTCTGCTTCTTTTTCTTCTTCTTCTTCGCGAATCGTTTCTTTCAAGTTCGTTTCCGCCATCACGAGTCGGCGACGGTTGGAAGTTTGAATGAAATAACGGTTCAGAAATCGATGCCGCGACGATGCAAAACTTTGAATGCCTGTGGTTTGAGTTTGGCACGCCTGCAACTTCCTTTTGTTTAGGTCTTCAGAACCGAGACATGCTTTCAAGAACGCATTCAAACTCCGAGTAATGGGCATCAGACATGGGTGGTTCCATGAGTGATCAGGCCGAGGCCCAAATGTAGTGGGCCACTCCATGGGGTGCAGGATGAAACCATGGGTTGCAGGAAGAATTTGCCTCGAAAAAGGACTAAGGACAAAATTGGAAAGAAAACAATAGATACATAAGAAAAAAAAGAAATCATTAAAGGGACTGCCTTCTGCACCCCATGTTTTTAAACCTACACCTCTGTGAGGGGTTGAAATAATAAACTTGTTTTTTGAAGAAATATATTTTACACGGCATATTTTAGTATATATTCTTTTATTCAGAAAATATCTTTATAGATATACAATACATTTTGAATCATACAAACTCACATTTTAAATTACGTAATTTATTAAAATATATTTTCAGATTTAGAAATATATTACATTTTAAAAACATATTTCAAAATACACGTTTAACTTTAGAATTCATATATTTCTGAAAGTTAAAATTGAGTGCAGTAATATATAGGGGTGGAGAATTTAATGACCTCGTCAAAAAGGTAATAATTATAATAATAAATCATTTTAGTATCTTCTAACCAATTTAATGCGAAGGAATTGCAATGATTTTTTTTTTAAAATAGACCAAATTAATATCTTTGAAAATATTAAGATGAGATTAAAAAGACATTAATAACAATAGGAAAAAAAAATTGTAAACTTTTACTTTTCTTAAAAATAGGACAAAACTTAACCATTTAACTGATGGTATAACTCTAAAATAAATGTTTTCAATAGATAAATGAAAATATTTAATTTTTTAAAATAGACCAAATTAATATCTTCAAAAATATTAAGATGAGATTGAAAAAGTATTAATAACAACAGAACAAAATAAACTCTTAAACTTTTACTTTTCTTAAACTAGAACAAACTTAACCATTTAACTGATAGTATAGCTCTAAAATAAATGTTTTAATAGATAAAGAAGAGACCATAAAGTAATGTTGTGCTTAATCCAATAATATTTTTATTTGAATTTTTTTTTATAACATTCCATAACAATATATATGATATGTTTCTTAAATTTTACAATGTTTTTTTAAAGTTGTACAAAAATAATTTATGACTAATTGATAGTGTTCAATCCAAAAAACAGTGTAATAAAAAATGTAAATTTAGTACACATTTTACCCCTTAGTTTCATTTAAGAATTTTGTCATCTATTTTTTGTTCTTGTAATTTTATCATCATATTTTAATCTTTTCATTTTATTATTCATTAAATTATAGCAATATGTTTTTGTATCACGACAAAATTTAAACGGAATCAACACTGTTATTTTGAAAAAGAAAAAGTCGTAACATATTGTAACTTAAAAAAAAAAATCTTAAATTACCAACATTTGAAAATGTGAGACTAATAATCCAAGCTGAGCTACCAAAATTAATAATAAAAAATGAGTAAAAGTGAAATTCATAAAAAAAAATAAACTATAAACATAATTTACCTAAAAGAAATGCATATAATTATCATGTCATTACTTAATAAAAATATTCGATTGGTGGAACTAAAAAATCAATAAGAAAACGTTTAATTTTTTTAGGTCTTAAAACATAGAATTAACATAGTTTTAATTTTGTAAATTAGAAAAATAAATCATTTCATTCACTCAGAACAAAGTGTGCGCATTTCAAAAAAGTTGAAAATAAAAAGTTATTTGTTGTCAAAAACTTAAAGAAGGCATACTGATAACTGTTCCCTAAAAGTGTGCAATGATTTCAATTTAGTTTCTGATTGTTAATCAAATTTAAAATTTATCTGAAAGTAATTTAAATTTTCAACTTTCACGTTGTTCTTAGTTACAAATAGGTTCGTGCATGATATGAGTTAAGAACTACTGTTGTTTTGTTACACTCTAAGTCTCAAAATATTATAGTTCTAAAAAAAAATTCAAAATATAGAAAAGAAATTTGTTTTAATGATTTTGTTTTAAAAGGTAATGTGTTTACTGTTGTAATTAACATAAGTATAAAATGTGGAGGGAGACTATACATGTATCATCGCAGATAAATGTCAGAGGTTGTTGAGTTCCTTTTTTTTTTTTTTTAAATTAGGAAGATATTAATTTTTGATATTTTTCTAGAAGAAGAGAGAAAGAAATAGAAGTAGTTAAGATTGTGGAAAATCATCGTTTTACACAACACATCCCTTGCAAAGCACGAAGCCAATACAACACAACAAAACAAAACACCGTACAACTTCCCTTGTATTGGACCTACCTCACCTTTCTCCGTTTTTCAACTCCACACAAAACCAAAACCTTTCTTCAAAATCAAACACTTTGATTTCTACCATAATCGAATCGATTCCATTCCCAATAATGTCCCACACACCACCGCAAACCCTCGATTCGGAGGAGGTGTCCCCCGCCACCGCCACCGCCGCCCAAACCCCCGACTCCCATGCCGCCACGCTCCTCCACCTCTCCTTCAACCAGGATTCCGGATGCTTCGCGGCGGCCACCGACCGCGGCTTCCGCATCTACAACTGCGACCCCTTCCGGGAGATCTTCCGCCGCGATTTCGGCCCCGGAGGCGGCGTTGGCCTTGTCCACATGCTCTTCCGCTGCAACATACTCGCCTTTGTCGGCGGCGGCGCCGACCCCCGCTACCCCCCCAACAAGGTTATGATCTGGGACGACCACCAGTCCCGCTGCATCGGTGAGCTCTCCTTCCGCTCCGAGGTGAAGGGCGTCCGTCTCCGGCGCGACCGCATCGTGGTGGTCCTGGCGCACAAGATCTTTGTGTACAACTTCTCCGATCTCAAGGTGCTGCACCAAATCGAGACCATCGCCAACCCTAAGGGCCTCTGCGACCTCTCCCACGTCTCCGCCACCATGGTCCTCGTCTGCCCCGGCTTGCAGAAGGGGCAGGTCAGGGTTGAGCACTACGCCTCCAAGAGGACTAAGTTCATCATGGCGCACGATTCCCGAATTGCGTGTTTTGCTCTCACTCATGATGGCAGGTTGCTCGCCACCGCCAGCTCCAAGGGCACCCTCATCAGGCTCTTCAATACCCTCGATGGTTCATTGCTCCAAGAGGTGAATTCAGTGCCATTTCCTCTTTCTCTCTTTTGTTCAAGGATAAATCTTAGGTGCTTTTAGTGTTGTTTATAGAATTAGAGTTTTATTTTGGTATTGCGTCAAAGATCAACATGAGTTATAGAAGTGAAACTCAAATTTTGATTGGAAAAGAAGTAAGGAATTGCATTCAAGCTTAATTTTCCTATAAATCTTCCCAAAGCGATATGAAGAAAATATTAAATAAAATTTTGGATAAATTACATTGGCACCACCCTTAAGGTTTCTTTAGTTTGCACACAATACATAATAAAGGGTGTCAGGGTAATATGTTTCAAGGAACTATGAGGGTTGCTGTAGGATTAAAAGAACAGGGAGTTGAGTGGAATTCTAAGAAATCACGGGGTGTGTGTGATTTGCTCAAATAAATCTGATACGGGTAGCATAGTTTTAGCTAAATGTGTTCTTAGTAACTGAGAAATAAATAGCTTTTAATGTTATGAGATGTTAGTGGTTAGATCAAAGTGATTTGGAGGTTTGAATGGGAATCTGTGGGTGATTATTTCCAGGTAAGGAGGGGTGCAGACCGAGCAGAGATATACAGCCTTGCATTCTCTCCTACTGCACAGTGGCTGGCTGTCTCAAGTGACAAGGGGACCGTTCATGTTTTCAACCTGAAGGTTGATTCTGGACTGATGGGGCATGACAGATCGCACAGTACTTCTGAGGCTAATCCTGCTAGCGCTACTGCTGTTTCATCTCTTTCATTTATTAAAGGTTTGTGCGCCATGGGTTATTTGTGAATGATATTTTGTGGAAATCTACATGTTTAGTGATTGTCAAAGAACTAGAACAACAATTGTTGCAGTCGAGTTTTTAAATTGCAATACAACTGCAGTTGCAGTTTTTTCATAATCCTTGAAATTGCTTACAAATGCAGCTGATGCAACTGCAATTGAGGGCGTAGATTATATTTTAGAACCTTGTTCATTTTAACATTACCAAGGTTCATTCAGTCTTGAAATTAAGAATTTTGTGATGAAATTTGTTTCTTGTGATTTTATAATTTTGTCTGTTTTTACAGGTGTGCTACCCAAGTATTTTAGTTCGGAGTGGTCTGTGGCTCAATTTCGCTTGCAAGAAGGTCTGCAGTATATTGTTGCATTTGGCCATCAAAAGAATACAATTGTAATACTAGGCATGGATGGCAGGTATGTCAGTAGTGCATCATATTTGTGCTCTCTCAAGTTTGTCATTATCTGCCCTTTTGTGTTTTGTTTTTGGAAATGGGGGAGGGGTGTTGCTTAAGAGATATTAGACATTGAGTATGGTGGAATAATGATTTGAGGACTAGGTTCTAAAGCCTACTCCATATCACTGCATTAAACTTTTATATAAGTGTATACCTGTGCATTGCTTTGCTAAAATTGACCAATATTGGTGGCTTCGTTCAGGTTTTGTGCTTATGGTAGTCTTAAAAGCAGAAAAAGTCAGATTGGTTTTTACAGTCCTAAAGTGGATGGTGTGTCATTATTTTTCATTTTAAACGTTCAATCACGGTTAAGATGCTGCTTCGATTTTTGGCACCAGACGACTAGCTGCATCGTTATGTTATTGTTTTTATTTATAATCTTTTTAATCTCAAGCAAATGATGAAATGATGCCTGTTTTGGAAAACGTTTTATCTGAAAACAAATGGATTAAATTATTAATTTAAATGGTGGCGGGGGTGTTTACATATATAATATTGTATCCAAAATGATCACTAGTTCCTTGTTTTTGACTTGGAATTTTTCCTGTGAATGAAAATTTTAACAAAAATCTTTATTGAAATTGTTGATGCAGCTTCTACCGATGTCAGTTTGATTCTACGAGCGGTGGAGAGATGACCCAACTTGAATATTACAATTTCCTAAAGGCGGAAGAGACATTCTAGTTGAGTATGGATGCAATAGATGCATCATGTATATATCTTCAGTGGATCTTGCTGTGAATACTATTTGAATTTTATGTTCAGCTCGTTGTTTGAAACGCTTGAACTGTAAATATGAGTACTGCTAAATCCACTAATGTTGTCCAATTCACTCTGTTGGGTGCTTGTATATATTAACTACCAACACCTTGTTACAAATTAGAATGAATTGTCAGCAGCATTCGCTCCAGATTCACTATATTCACTATAATTCTTGAAGCTGGTTATCGTGTAATGAACGTTAGAATTGTTTGTTTCTGTTGAATTCGTTCATATATGTTTAGTCTTTTAAACACATTGTTTCTTTTCTTTGTTGTACTCATGGATCGTTCGTTGACTAGTACCAGCAATTTTCTAATTCATTTATAAAAGTAGTATATCTTGAGGTTTTATATATAAATAGCGATTGATAATATAGTAAAATTATATAGTTTAAAAAATGGAGTGAAATAAATAGAACCTACTAAAACAAACTAAATAAATAAATACTAGTATTATACCATGAAAATGGTAAGAAATAGAAAGAAGATACATGTAGTAGTAGCATGCACATCACATTGAGGGGATTGAATTGTGGAACCAAAACCCTATCTGAATGCATTTGTTGGAGTGTGTTTTGACGAATCCAAATCCAACAGAACGTCGATTGAGTCGGGGAAAGAAGTGATGATTCTAAGCTGAATTTTCCTCAATTGAAGGGCAAAGTCTAACGCCTGGTTCATGGTGGCCCGAGCACCCTCTATTGCTTCAACAAGCTCCGCATTAGTCAAGTAAGTGCTGCATATTTGGCTCAAAATTCTGTCGTGTCGTTCTTGGAATCTCTCTGCTCTTTCCTCCGCCGCTTCCAACGCCTCGCTAACCATCTTCAGTTTTTCTGCAGCCAGGTGTTTCCGCTGCCATCTCTTGATGTTAGGCACACAAAATAAGAAGGAGGCGGAGAAGCCTATTACCGCGAAAACCATGTGGCCAAACTCCATCATCACCACTATAGTCTTCATGCTTCAACTTCTGCAACACCATATATCACCATCATGATAATTGAGTGAGTACCTTGCTTCGCTTTCGAGTTACCACATTACTTTCACTTCAATTCATTATCTATTCTCTTTCTATATTCACAGTCGCAATCATCTCCCACCTTTACCACATCTCTCTCTTTCTCCTATGATCACAATCCATTATCATCAAATTTACAGGGAGATACTTTTCCATATTTTTTTCTTCGTATTTCAAACGTTTAATTTTTTATTCTCTTGAATTTAGAAAATTCTTTTATATTAATTTGATGGTTAGTGAAATAGATATTTTATCTAGATTTCGTATTCTTGGCTTTGTCTTTTAGACTACGTTTTACCCTATGGTTGACTTAGTCTTCTGTTTTTCATTATATATAATGTATTTGGAAGTTTTTTCTCTCCCACATCATTTTCTTTTTCGATTAGCCCATTATTATTGTAAAAATATATTTTACCAAAATTACTTTCCCGATATCTGAATGAGCTTTTAAAGACAGTGTATATGCATGTCTCAGGCTTTTCATCAAATGATTTAGTCGCTGAAGCACAAGGTATTCATCCAAATGTGATTATTTCCTTAAAATAACGAATTAGGTGTTTGATAAATTTTGAGTGAGAAAATTGTGTGTATAAGAGGATATATATACAGAGAGAGAAATATTTGTGGGAATGGTTGGATAAATTATTAATTATTCTTATATTTAATATTTGATTTTTTTAAAATAATTATATTTATTTGTTTTTTTTCCTTTAATTTGTTATAATTATTATTAGCAATCTGTTTTTAAATAATTAATATTAAAAAAATTCATTTTGTCAATTAAATTTTTAATTAAAAATATTTATATTTTTAAAAATTTACATAATTAAAAATATTTTGAATTACACTAAAATATTACTATCAATCTTTATTAATTCAATCAAATTAATTACAATAAACTTAACTCAAATTCCTTTCTTTTCATTAAATCAAATTACCTTGATCTCCTCCCTTCCTTTCTAAATAAGTTTGAATAGTTTTTCACTTTCCAGGTCTTCTTCCTAACCTACGAACCATACAATAATTAATTAATCTCTGGCAGAATGAAATTTATTGGCTCGTGTTCTTGAGAAAAAATAAACCTAAATAGTTGATTGAATTTATGCCTCTGATGCAAAACCATAAAACCTACATTTAACCGTAGTCTAAAACCTTAATATGAATTATCATAAATATACACAAAAAAGTGAATAGAACCAAAAAAGCAAAATGATAAGGGATAAAAAGCAGACAAAGCTTTAATTCAACCACAGAAAAACTACATGATTTGGATTATTAAGGATCTATCAAATGTCACCTTCAAAGCAGGCTCTAAAGGTATGTAAGCACTTACTGAAATAGAAATCTAAATTGAGAGATTGTAGAATGATTTTGAAATATTTTATTTTCTGTGTTGGAGTGTTTTCACTATAGATCAGCACCTGAGCAGAAATTGATAAGATGAAAAACAACAAATTTCAGCTGGAGATATAGAGTAAGGTGAAAGCCTTGACTTTGAAACTCTGGATAACTAAGTAGCTTTGCGGTAATCGTTACTCCTAAATTGGTGTATGACCACAATAAACTGTAGTACTATCTATTCTTAAATCAAATATGATTTACTACAATGATAGCAAAAACACAACAACAAACAATATTCATTAATGTTGTTTAATTAAAACATAAAATCAGCAATAGAATTTCCATATCATATTAGTTTCCATGGACTTATCCATTACATATTTTTTTCTCAAAATTTTCTGATTCATGTTCTCAACTTTACTTAGAATTCCATTAATTGTATCTTGCTTAAGTATTTGATTGAACATATAAGTAATATAATCTGTCACTTGAGTCAAGTAATTGCATACTTAAGCCACAACACTCATATAGTAGATAGAATTACTATGACATCTTTTTGAATAACCATTGATACTTGACTAATTAAGCGACTTCTTTTCACAAAAGTATGGAAATGGAGAAAAGGAAGAGAGAGAACAACAAAAACTATCCCATCTTATTATTATGAAAGAGATATGCATTATTATATATACAAGAAAGTTACTTAAAAAACATAACATCTAAGAATGTGTTTAGAATTTGCCGGGGGGGCACGAAATACGAAAAAAAGTTAAAAACTCGAGAAATAAAATATTATTAAAATATAAAAAATGAGATAAATTTTTTTTGAAAACTTTTTTGATCAAACTGTGAAGATTTGCGAGTCAAATTTTTTTTTTCAAAACATTTTATATTTATTTAAATATTAATATAAATATATATATATTTATATAATAATAAAATAACTATAATCAATTATACAATATAGAATTATTATTAATAATAATATTAATTTTTAATAAAATTATAAAAATATATATATATTTTATATTTTAAAATAAAAAATAATTAAATTTACAATAAAATAAAATTTTTAAAATAATTAATAAAATATTTTTTTATAAATAATTATAATAATATATTAATATATAATTAAAACGTAATCGATTATATCTATATATATAATATAATAATAAATATTTTATAATATTATTGTAATACCCTAGAAAATAGCTATGAAATAAAAACTAAACCAAAATTTAATTTTAGAGATACATAAGATAATACTTATTTTTTTTAACAGAAGAGTTGTTTAAGTAAATAAAAGATAATTATTTACTTTTTATTTTTCTAACAAACACCAACTCTCTCTCCCTTAAAAGATATTCTATTTTATTCTAATAAAAACTACCAACTTTCTCTCTAAGATATTTTATCTCTTTAAGAAGATATTATATTTTATTCTAATAAAAATCACCAATTATCTCTAAGAAGATATTTTATCTCTCTAAAAGGATATTCTGTTTTATTCTAATAAAACTACCAAATCTCTCTCTCTCTTTAAAAAGATATGCAGTTTCGTTCTTATGAAAACCACCATCTCTCAAACAATTTCTCTTTTAAAATTTTCTACCTTCTCTCTAGATTTGTGATCTCATAGGTTATCATATTGACAATCGGAGGACATCCCTAGATTCCTAGCGTTAAGTAGATCAAGAGTGTCCGATCAAATTCTTGAACAGAGTTAGGTTGTCTGTGACTTTAGGGTTTTGAGTATCTCTACTCTATAGAGGTAAGGGAAGCTAGTTGCATGTATGTTTTTATAAATGTTTGTCTCCTTTGAAATAGAAATTTATTTATTTTGTGAATTTGGGTAAGGAGAGCTAATTTGATTATTTTTCATAAACATTGTAATTATTTGTTTATTAATGAATTGAATGAATGTTAGTGTATTATATTATGTAGTATCATTGTTTGTGAATGATGTGGTGTGTGATCGAGACATAGTATCTTCAGGAAAGGAGATACCCGTGTTGAGATTATTAGGATGTGCATTGTTTGGGGATTCTTAGGAGGTATCATGACTCTACTGGTACATTGGATTCATATAGATGAAGTTTACCAGTTGGTGAAGAGTCGAAGGAGGTTCATATGGTCCTGTCCGAGGTTTGAAATATGAGCCCGATCGGAATAAACTATTCGGAACAGTTAGGTGGTATATGACAGGTGCACACCTCTTGATGTCTAACTCAATGCACGAGTCTTCCGGAAGTAGAGATGAATTATGAAAGATTGAATTGTTGTTGTTTTGTTGAGATAGAAATCCAATTTATGAAAATATATATTGTTTTGAAAACTCTCTAGCTTACCCTTCTTTTTGTGTGTTGTTTGTTTTGT
>Ga0099824_1005478_pt1 | contig 17867 bp, 11 predicted proteins | sample SiratrowhiteBW_FD_76837 | JGI IMG/M metagenome (GOLD analysis project Ga0099824, IMG submission 76837) | Root nodule microbial communities of legume samples collected from California, USA - Siratro white BW | ecosystem: Host-associated > Plants > Roots > Nodule | place: USA: California... | reverse complement strand
CCAACACATCGCACTGAACAACTCTTAAAGAGCACTGTACTCAGTTGTTTCCACCAATAATGCGACTAAGTAACCAAAATATAAAACACTTGCATTGAATTATGTTGTCTATATATTAAGTAGTAGTGTATGATTTTATAATAAAACCATTTTTCAATGTAATTGCTAGTGAAAGCATTAAAATAAATTGTTATTAATTGATCTTGACAAGCACTTCAAAAAATAACGTAAAAAGAAAGATAATAAAATGTGGATGTTCAAGACATGAAAAAGACGAGGCTTTTTAAAGTTTCAGAACTAGTAGAACAAAATTGAAAGCATTTTTTTTAAAATATAATTAAAAGTCAAGAAACTCATAAAAGATAGAACACTTAGTGTTTCTATGCAATTTTTTTTTTATTTTAATTTCCATTCATCATATTCTACTAACATAACTTTTCTCTTCCTCGTTTACATTTTTGCATGCAATACATTAGAAGTTAGGTTTAGTAACTAACTTAATCTATAAAATTTAACTTATGGATTGAACATTGTTTTTTCATTGACAAATATAATTGTTACATGTGTCATTCTTTGTTATAGTGGAACTCAAATTCATAAACTTTTTTTTCTTTTATTTTTATTTTTATTACCAAACCAACTTTATATCATTTATAAGAATTATATTAATTATATATAGCGTGGGAATGAAGACACCTTACATTTAAAACTAAATATATGAAGTATGAAATAAGAATTAGAATGTAGACCATATAAATCACTTTCAGATATAGTAAGTTGTGTTTACATTTTGAGCTAAAAATAATAACTTATTTTCTATGATGTTTATTATTTTTGTAGAATTATTTATACACAATCTAAATCAATTCATTAATTTAGGAATTATTATCAAAGTATTTAAGAAAAGTAAATAGTATGATGAAGTTATACAATGAAGTTAAAAGAAAATAAACAATTATAGAAATAATTGTTTGACCGAGTCCTTACTACTAGGCCAAAAGCTATATCTATTAGTTAGAACACAACTTTTTCTACTTAAGAACATAACAACCAAAACACCACGATTCGATTGTGACTCGGCCTATCTGATCTCCGTCATGAGACAATTGATGTCACCCACAACAATTTCTCCTTCAGTGACCTTTGCCAACGAGACAATTGATGCCACCTGCCACAATCTCCCCTTTAACAATTGTCCCACTGAACACTTGTTCAGCTGAGAATCAAACTCGTGACCTTTGACTTTGAAATCAAACTAGTAGAAACAATTTAAATGATATTTAACCATAACCATAGGTTATAACACGTTTTTAATCATTATAGAAGTTGTCAGTATCGTCAATGGAAAAGGTAAAACTTAATCATCATTTATGGAAAAAGCATAAGCAAACCAATATTAATAACCACTAGAAGTAGAAGCTCACTTCATCTATGCTTAATCACCAAGGACCAAAAGCTAATATTTTATAGGTGATTAGCTATATTATTCCTTATAAAAATTAGTTATTGACAAAAACAACTAGACACGTAGCACTAACATAGTTATCTAAAAAAATCTTGAGCTGAAAATGTATTGATACTCATAATGTTAACCATAAAAAGATAATGACTCATGAAACATAAAACGTTAAAGATGAATTGTGACACAAAAGTAAAGTAAATATCTTAAAGGGGAGAAGGAAAAGTGAAGTAAATATCTTAAAGGAGGGAACGAAAGGGATAAACTTTAATAACCCTACGTAGAGAAATAAAAAGATTTTTCATGTCTTTTCAGGATAGGTAACAACTCACTTACACTACTTTAACATTTTAGTTTAGGGTCTTATTTAATTTTGTGTACTTTAAACTTTGAGTTCAATGTCTTATTTGAGATTCACAAAATTGATTTATAAGATAATGATTTTTTAAAACTTATAATAATTATATTACTCGTATTTTTGGTGGATGTAAAATATAACTTTTTTTATAAAAAATATGCATTTTCTATGTAGACAGTTTTGTTTGAGTAGAGTAGAATCCCTATAAATAAAAGTTATTTTTTGAAGTATTGAATATTAATGTATTCTGGACTTTATTTTAGAGTCCTTATATTAAATTATATAAATCTCGCATTAATTCTACATAATTAGTACTAGTTGTTTCGTTTATTAGACGATTTTATTACAATAGATTGAGATGAGAAGGTAAACTCTTGATGTTTAAGTGTATAATCCATGGCAATGCAATTAGAGTTAATGAAGAACAAAGTAATTAATATTAATTATAGATATTTTTGGTTGTGTTATGTCATTACGCACTTGTGTGACAATGTCACCCACCTCTTTGTCTTCCCCCAATAGTTGCCAACCACAATGATCGACAAATTTCTTCATTTTGATACTATCATATTCGTAATCTGACATAATTTCCCGTGTTTTAACTTTTTTATATGAAAAAAAATCATTTTCTATTTTAAAAAAATAAATATACTTATTTAAATGTATTTTTTAAAATTTACCTGTTTAGAAAATATTAACTTTTTATAATTAAATGGGGTATATTTCATTAAAAATAAATAAATAGTGTTGGAAAAGAAAAATAAAAATGTACAATCCCTAACTTATAAGTTATATTATATTTCTACTTTGTTAAGGAATGTTGAATTTTCTACCACCAAAACAACATTTTTTTGAAATGAGTTTCCGAGCCCAATGCCTCTATTGTTCTATGACTGATTGAGATTGATTAGATTGTGTTTGAAAAGTTATTTTAATTAGTTTAAACCTTATATGATTGATTCTACAACCGTGTTTGATTACAACAAGAGTATTTAATACGTAAATGATTTTATTTTATTAACCTATAGAGACAACAAAGAATAGTGTTTTAAAACTTATAGATTATTTTTATTTTTTAAGGTTTTTCCTTCAACAATTCAATCAAACTTCCATTAATATTACGTTAGTAAAATTTATGATAGCTATATAAACTTTACCTTTTATCTTTTTTTAAACAATAGTAAATTGAGAATTTTTCTAGAATTCAATATATATCCATTGAAGTATTGAACCATGAAACTAGATTCAACTTTTTTGTTGATGAGTGAAAACATTTTGCTGATTTCATGCATATGCAATGATGTAGAAATATGATTATTTAAATGAATTTGGTAAAATAACATTAGAGATATAGATGGGGTCATTTTGGAAAAGATTGCCCTATATATGAGATTTTAAGTAGCCTCCAAGGGTTTCAAAACCACATACTTTGGTAGAAAGTTAAGTACTTGTTTTCCTTTCGAATATAATAATTAAAGTTAAGTGGAGTATCTTGTTCTTACTAAAACACTTGTGAAGTCACCGACTATTGACCATGTGAAGCTAGTATCCATGATGATCATCCAAAGAAAGTAATGAATTAATTATGCCAACATACCCTAAAGAAGGTTAGCACCATAATTATCTTTTAGCTAAATTAATTAATAATTAAGGTTTGGTGTTTAATACTATTTTTGTCTATATATTTGACAACTTTTTATCCCTATATTTATATTAATTTTCATTTATGTTCTTATAATTAAAAGATTAACCCATATGTGTAATCAATACTAACTATTATATCCTAGGACAAGGTTACGAAAAATTAATCTTTAAATTTAGTTACAAAAAATAATTCATTAATAACATTTATAAACAAAAGGGTTATATATGTTGACAAAAAAATCTTATAGCACTCTTACTTTAAATAAAGTGTTTCTTAAGAGTTTATTTTAGATTTCACCGATTAGATGGTCATGAATCATGATTGTTGCCAAATAAACATTATCTAACTAACAGCAACATCAAATGTATTTTTATGTAAAGATTTAAACATGGATTTTTTACATGTGAAGCAAAATTAAGAAATAATTAGAGCCCATTAACAATATTTGTATTATAAGATTATTAAATTCTTTTATATATTTTTTTAAGTCAGAGTGATTTTTAATTGGTTATAACGTAAGAGTAAGTATAAGGACCAAATTTATTATTTAACTATTTATTTTGTACATAAAAGGTACCAAAGCTATAATTTTACAAAGTTTAACCCATGGAGGCAACTAATAGTTTATATATAATTTTTTTCAGCAAGTAAATTCCTATTTTGTAATACACATCCCGTTTTATATTTTAAGAAAAAAACTCTTACAAATAATAATAATAATAATATGAAAATTTGTTTATTAAAAATTAAAGGATAAGAAGGCTATTTTAGTTACCAAAGTCTATGATAAAAATATCTAATATAATAATAGTTTTATCACGTTAAAATATATTATCAATAGAAGTTATCGTACAAGAATCACATGAAACTTTGATATAAAATATTATATAATTAAAGGATAATTTAGTAAAATGATTCAAAATATATTTCTTTTCTCTAGATATTTTAAACTTTACATGTTTCTTAAAATATAATATTATAAATATAAGGAAGTATACTGCTTTAAAGTTTTCTTTGTTATTTGAGATAATCATTTTTTATATACATCATATCTTGTAACAACATCATTTGTTTTCATGTAATACATAATTATCATATATAAAGTAAAGATAGAGAACACACATGAAATAAGAAGGGTAAGTTAACTATTTAAGGCATACTTAAAATAAAATATTACATCAATAACAATTTAAATCAAAGCCACATTTTAACATTTTATAGATATTGATTCTACTTTTAGAATATTCATGCATTGAATTGAACTTAAAAGTTAGTACCTGTCAAATAACCTTTTTTAACAGTGAATTCACATAGTTTTCAACCATCAAAACATCATCTAACATGATAAATATATATATTTGTCCTAACTAGCTTTTTCAAACTGCAATTTTAGTTAAATAAATCTCCTCTCACTACTTGGTATCCATCTATATGATTCTAAGGTACCACTAGAGTTAGGATACACTAGAGTTAGGATACCCGTCATCGACAAATCCTCAAACAATGCACATGTTATATCATTCTTACTTAATATTTTCTTTCCTGAAAATATTAAGTCTAAAATGTTATTTCACAACATTTATCAACATATCAAGATCAGAAGCTACTACTCATACATGTTTTAATAAATTAAAAGATTTTTACCAAAATCAAGAAAGAAGTATATTAGATTTTTATAACAGTACAATACTTCGTGCCTCAGGAAGGGACGTCTGGCACTCCTACATAAAATTTCAGATTTTCTACTTCAATCTCACAATACATGTTTTCTAAATAGATCATATACCATCTTATAAGTTTTTTATCCAACTTAAAATTCTTATCTATAAAATTATCAATTACAACTAATATGAGTATTATAAATGACCTTTTTATTTCCATATTAAAATTTTTATTTCAAAACTCTTCTATCCACTTTCTTATGTCTTACAAACAAAATTAAAATCTTTCAAATTTACAAAATCAAGCTAACCAAACTAACAATATCAAATAATTTCTCTATTATTAAATTAAAGCTAAATTATAATAAAATATCAAATTAATTCAACTCATTATATATTCAAAATTAATCCTATCAATTGAAATAGCGCACAATGTATCTAACACAAATATATTCACTTTTCAAAACCTACATACTCATGTTGAATTTAAAACATAACATCTACTTAAGTATATCAGTTTAACTTTCCTTACCTATCTAAGAGGAAAATCACTTATAAAAGATTCTAAACTACAACTGGCAAAGATAACTTAATCTGTAGTTCTAATCAAAGATGTGAACTTATTTTTAGAATATAAAATGAATAAAGATCATTCTTGATGTTTCTAAGATCATATACACATAAATATATTTAAATTTCTAAAAAAATCTTAAACGGCTCAAAAACAAGAAAAGATTTGAACTTACCGAAACCAAAATTATGATACGTTAAACTTGTTATACTATACGATAGAAATTGGGTAAAAAATATATTAGAAAAGATGATAAATAGAACTAAAGAGTATAGAGAAAATGATATTTTTTTTAAATGACTAGGAATCCTTACATTATATATACTGCGTGATTTAGTTAAGTAAAATATAAATTTATATTTAGGAATTTAAATAATAGTAATAAACGTTAAATTTAAAGATAAATATATTTATTCATATCGTTTTTGGAATGAAAATTTAATAGTTTTCAAGAAATTTGAATTATTTAATTTTTCAATTTTTTTTGAATAAATGAAGTTATGTTTATTAATTTTTTTATTTAGCTCGAGAATTTAAGTTATTACCAAATAACAAATTATTTTGAAATAATAATAGTAATGTTGATAAAATAAGTCATGTAAATATTTGTAGAAAAAAAGTAACAACTAAAAACTTTAATCGAAAAATATGGTTAATATTAATAGAAAATAGTCTCATCGATAAAACTCTAACAAGCATAAACTAAATAAACAGTCCTAATTTGAATAAATAATATAAGAAAAAAAAAACCTCTAGAATATTATTGACTATAAATTTTGATTTACATAGCCTGGAAAGAAGTCTCATTGGTGTTAATAAAAAACATTAATTAACATTGACTAAAAAATAACTATATCAATATAACGTTGATTTATATTTTGATTGACGTTAATTGAAAATAATTCTTCGACAAACGTCTTCAATTGACATTAATTAAAAAAGTCATTCAGATGAAAGATACCATTGATGTTTACAAAGAAAATTTTTACTAATGTGAAATCAGAAGTAACACTAACTGTATGACAGGATAAAATCTTAGTGATGATATTGAAAAATAACCATGATTAAATTTAACTGAAAAATTTCCTATTAATATAGTTCAAAAAAATATATTTAATTATAACGTTTCAATCTTGCACGTGTGACTATTTCCAAATTAAGGTTTAATTTGACAATATTATGATAGAAATCTAGTCGAAAAGATAATATATAAAGAAAAAAAAGACCATAAATATGAGATAATATAAAAGTTTTTAAATCCTTATTTTTAAGTAAAATTTAAAGTTATCTAATTTTAAATAATCAAATTGCTTTAAAAAATTGTCTATAATTTCATTTTTTTTAAATTGTGTATACAAATAATATATTTTATGATTTCAATTTCTTTACAAAAATAATGACTATTTTCCATCTAAATACAATATTAGTATATTTAAATTTCTCTTAATTTCAAAATGATTACACTTAAACACTTGAGAGACTAAGGCGTGATTTACCTAAAAGGAGTTTAAGAAAAAGTTTCCCTTTACTACGTTGAATCTGTTTCATGCTCTGAAGTAGGAAGAAAATGTGTTCTATAGGAAGCATTCTTTCTAGAAGCCATCATTGTTCTTCCCATTTCAGTTGGTTGTTATGAGACAATGCAACCCTTTCGCGGCACGTCATCCCAAAATCTCCCACCACAAATTATTATACATAAAAAAAATAAAAAATAAAAGCAGCCACTCATTTTCCATAACCATCATCAAGTTCAATACTTTAGACAATTTTATTCCTCCTGTTTTCTGCATAGCAAATTCAGTAGTGTCTAAAGCTAACCACCCTACTCCATAACACAAGTGCCTCAAATCACCAATGCATAAATATGACATACAATTCTTTATTGATATTTTATAACATTTGATAAAGGTTAAAGATGAGATTTTTTTATAAGGGTATGATAGTTTTTTCACCATTTTTTTTCTAAAGTAACATTAAGTTTATCCTATACCCCACAATGAAACATCTTATCCTTTTTATGTAATTGAAAATGAAAATGGTACCTAAATAAAACAAATTTAGATTTTTTTTACTGGATTTTTAGTGTTGTCTCTTTTTGTGTTTCCAAAAATATAATAATTTTTTATATTTTAAAATATATATATAAAACATAGTTAAAAGAACATAAAAATTCATCAAAAAGGGTACATAGAGACTCCAACAAAACTTAAAAAAATGCAAATGTGTGAAAGGAGGAGAGGGTGGACATTTTTTTTTTGTGTGAAGTGGTGGGAGCTTGTAATGAATACATTATCTGATTCTGATCACTATGATATTTGGAAACATAGAAGGGTGGCTATTAAAAGAAGATGAAGAAGATAAGATAAGTTGGTATATTTGACTTGGTTGAAGGCTCTAGAACACACTTTTGTGCTCCAACTCACTAATCCATTTTTCTTCACTAGACACATTCATTCCAACATCATTCCCATCAATTCATCCAACAATTAGCTTAAGGCTAATTAACCTCTTTTTAATGCTCTATAGTGCCAAATTAAACAAGGTGCCAAAAACTATGAATAGTATTTCATTTCCATTGCATGGCTAAAAGATGATCGACCTAATAATATATTATATCGTACAATCAATAAAATAATAATTGTTCATAAAGTAAAACCAAGTGGCGCACTTTCCTTTACCTAACAAAGTAACTCACTCTTGTTTCTTCACCACAGTGATTTTAATAATGTCCTCTTTCTTTCTCTTCCTTCTAAGGTTGATTCAGTTTAAGCTATTATTACTTTGCCAGAATATTTAAAATCAAGCGTGTATGAACATAGAGGCATGCATTATGGTCCACCACTTCAAATTCTACACTATTGTTTTACTTAATAAATGATTATAAAATTGTCTTTTTGTTTTTTTTTAAAAAGTTTAAATAAGAAACAGTGAAAGTAAGTTGTTTTACTGTACAAATATTTCGAAATAGGAAATAAAATATAAATAATTGGATGCTTTTGCAATTGTTTATGAAAATGATATAATAAAATAAAATATATTTTCAAAACCTAACTTATCTTCCCTCTGTCAGAGATATTTTGGGTAAGGAATGTTAAAAGATCCATGAAATTTTGGTCCATGAACAACTAAGGATAAAAATTCTCCATCTTCATAAGTGAAAGTAAAAGTTCTCTATGATATTAATTATAAAACTACTCAGTTTTCTAATAAATAAGTGGCCGCAAATAAATTTGACTTCAAAAGTGAAATAATCACTATAAAAATATTATACAATATTCTATTTTATTTAAGTTTCGTTTCATAGCATAAATATCCCACTATAACCTAAGGGTCTCTTTGATAGAATTGAGAGAATTGTGCAATTCACGTAAGTTATTATTAAAATGAACAAACTTAAAACAGTCTAACGTGTTTACATAAAACTTGTAATGTAAAACATTTATTTTGTAAATATGTTAAAATATATTTTAAAATCAACTAAACGATTATGCCAAATATTTCACATTTTATTCACTTTTGAATAACCTAAGTGACTCTTTGATATTTAAATTTTGTTGAAATTGATAAAAAGTTTGTGATTGGGCTTGCTGTATCTCCTCTACCATGTCATCCAGGTTCATAAAATATATGTTAATTAAGTGTAAATACAAAATATGTTTAAGTGTATTTAAAATCACACTTACATCATTCTCGGATATTGAATGTTGACGTGATATATATCAAATAATCTAAACACTTCACATTGTCTATGTGATCAGAGAAAAAAATACATAAAATTTTTTAAAGGTAAAAATATAGCTAAAGATCAATAAAGTAATAAAAATAGAGTATAAATCTTAGAGTTTGTGAAATATTTTCTTTAAATTACAAAATTTTATTATCTAAATTAAGAAAAACAATGATTGATTTAAGTAAACAGCTAAAGATTGTAAACTTTCAAGATAAAAAAGTCACATAGATGTTTGTTTCAATAAAAAGAAAAGTCCGTTAGAAGTTATACTTTTAGTTCAAGATTTTGAAAGCATTTTCACATTCAATTTAAAAATAAAGTTACGAGGGATCAAACCACACCAAGCATCCACCATCAAGTAAACAAAAACAAAGACACTGATATAGACCGATAAACATGAATTAATGGGGGTATGTTTAGTTACATTAAACCCCACCAAATATGAGTGTTGGTATTCATTGACATGTGTAACATAAAAATGGTGAAGAAACGCAAAATGAAGAGGAATGAGCCATCCGTCACATCAATATTCTTTTTATTTTTCTCTCACAAGTGTCAAAACAACAGTTTTCGCTTGGTGAAAAATATTACTCTCTAAAGGGACATTTCATTTAGTTGCCACCTAGAATTTTTCATTGGCTCATAGGCTCATCTTGCTGAAAATATTCCACATTTGCAAAAACAACATCATTTTGTGATTTTTTAACTCAACCAAATTGATTCAGTTCGATGAATTTAAGGTAAGGTGGCACTTAGTAGATAACACACCCAATTATGCAATCAATATGTAAGATTGATCAAAACGATATACAACTCAAAGTTATACCATTATTTTTTCATAATAAAATTTGTATAATTTCCGAGCGAGGGGAAGAGCATTATTAACATCAAACAAATGACATAAAAAAAAGTTTTACCTCTTATTGCATGTGTTCCTAAAGAAGTTGGAACAAATGATGTAGCTTTTTGGTGTTATAGCCGGCACCATATAGCAAATTATGAAGCAGAAGCTTGATATGCAAAATCTTGGGGCACTAACTAAAGAGAAAAGAGTAGATAAAAAGTATGAATTCTTTGAGTCACATATACTTAAAACTAGTTTTATATATTCCTTGGAGGCCGGCAGAGAAGGAATTAAATTCGATCTAAGTTGTGGTTGACCTAAGACAAGGGATTCTTTCCTAATTTGAAGTGATATATACATACTTTTAAATGGCAATAACAGAAGTCCTCTGATCAGAATGTCAAAATATCAATCAATCATGGAGATTATGTTCAATGAAGGGAATCAAGTAGAATCCATGGCTTTTTGGCCAATATATATGTACACACTTCGTTCTGCACATTCATTGGATGCGTTAACCATGTCGTTTATTCTCCACGAATTTCTACACCGTAAGTATCTACATCCAGGGTCCATAAAAGTATAATCCTCTCAGTAATAAATCAGTTTCTTTCAAATCAAAACAAGGTTGCTTATTTTTAATTTCCTCAAAGAGAGAGATCCCTGTATCTAAAATTCCTTCCTCTACTAGTATTGTGATGATCAATACCACAAATTTTCAAGATTAAAGTCCACGCTTACTGCGGATAACAGTGGTATAATAGAAGTATGATGTAGACGATTTGATTCGCTACAGGGAGTTAACGAAGTTCATGGGCACCCAAATTTTGAGGGCTTACCATACACATTTTAAAATAAAACATCACTGTCGTAACTTAAGTTGGTGCTTACCCTCCCATGCCACCTAAAGAAAAATATTAAGCTTATGTAACAGCTCATGATTCCATAAGCCACTACTCATTTTATTCTCTATCCAAATTTATGTTTGAGAGGGTGACAGATGGAGAGTGTTAAATATTCATAAACAATTTTGCACTCACGTAATATAATAATGATGATAAGGATAATATTTTAATTAATGTTTTTCGTCAAAGAAGATAGTTTTTTTTTTTTTTTTTACTAAAAGTGATATCTCAAATATCTATAATATTTTTTTTTAATTGTGGCCAAATTCATCCACTAAGAAAAGAAATTATAATTAAAATAACCCTTTAACATTATTAAACTCTTAAATTAACTTTATTGTAGTAAATTCTTTTTTCATGTGATAAACCATCTCGAGGGGGTAAACCGTTCGACAACGATGTATTTCTGTTCTGTTCATTAGTTAAGTTTGTACTTTTGTACTATATATAGGTATCTTGTGTACAACAGTAGGGTAAATAGCATTTCAATTTATATGTTACATCACTAAATGTGTATACAAGACGTGTCTCCTCTCCATGTTGGGTATGTAAAATTATTAAAAACTTAGTACATATAACTTTCACTCATTTCAAACAAAATAACCTTTTTATTTATTTTACACCTAGCACATAAAAGAGTGGAAATTAAGATATTGTATATGGGGTCGTTTTCAACTTTTAATTTTCTACCATTTTTCCCCATCTAACTACATAGAAAAGTTGCACTGAGTTTTTCAAAACTTCCAATCTCCTCCTACACACATTTAAAATTTGTCTGTACCTAAGTGGCACAGTCCATAAAGAGTGAAAGTGATATGTGATTACGATCGCACTTCCGAAGCAACTGGTGCCAACAATGAACACACTCCACGGAGACAAGAACTAAAAAGTGATTTTAATTTCCAACATTCATCACCACACATATTTGAAGCTCTTGCTGCCCACACAATAAATACAGTTGCTATACACAGACAAATCAAGTATATATATATACACACATATTTGGATCCTACCATGCTCTCCAGTATCGAGATATGGTCTTAAAGAAAGATTTTCTTTTTTTCAATAAAACTAGTGGATCTCATGACAAATCATGGTGGGTTCTCACAGGGTAACTGTCTTTCTCTAAATTATAGAAAAAATGAGAGGATCCAAATCCCATTCACTCAGTGAAAACAGGAAGGATAAAATCAACAACAACTACAAATCACGCGTTGATGTTCCCCTGCTTTTTCCTATAGAGAAAAAAAAAATGGGAAATGAAAAGCCAAAGTAGCAGTTCATGATAGTAGGATGGACAACCTAAATTGAAGAACTCCATGCATAAATTACTTGGAATTTTTACCCTTAAATTCAGAAGCTGCAGCTTTGGCACCAGCTTTGACGAGGGTTGTAGGTTTAAGAACACTCTTAGGGTTGATAGCCTTCCTAATCTTAAAAGCAGCCCAGGCAGTACCCAAAGCATGACCAGCAGCAGTAAAGCCTTCACTCGTCGCTTCAGCTGCCTTTTCTCCATACCTGCAGTATACAGATTGCCAAATTCACTTCTGAATTGTTAGAGAAGCACGATGGCATTCCACTCGTGCTATATTGTATGCTTATATTCTGAAAGCATGTCATGGAAAATGATATACAGTTTTCTAAAGGCAATGGTTAAGGGATCAAACTGAATATTATTTAAAAGTGTCACTAACTTTTAATGTTTACTAACAGATCCTCAACGTGATATCCAATAATAACTTTTCAGAGCACATTAAGCAAAATCGTTCAAATAAATAGAATTTAGTTGACTTGCCCTAAGAGCAAATGTTAAGAGACGAACATAATACGCATTACTAACTCTAATCACTCAAAGAAATGAAGTATTGAAAAGATTTAGGATTTTCAAGATATTAAATGCTAATACTTCCAATTTAATGTTGTAACTCTCTTACTATAATCCGCAGTTTGGATGGCATCATTGGGATATCATATACTAGAGAAATCAAGATCTCCTCATTCTTGGTGACTGCACATGGAATAAATTTTTAATTCACACTCCAAGTATGAGAATCTAGAACTCTTGGTATGAAATGGGTATTTTATAGACCGGTGCAAAATTACTTGTGTGCCGTATGCTCCCATAATATCATCAGTTAACCACAGTAGTAAAAAGCGATAGATATTGATCACTAGTTTTGAGAAGGCAAATATCATACTATCACCAGACTCATTCCCTAATGCATAGGTATTTTACACTAGATAATGCACATATCAAGCTTTACCTGTGATCAACAAGCTCGGTTGTCACAGTCGATGACGTTGACATCACATTCTTTCCAGCCACTTCAACAGCATCACACACTTTACCTATTTACAAGAAATTTGAGACTTAAGAGGGTATGCAAATAAGAAAATTCAAACTTTTACTGGACAGACTATTAAGTAATAACTGGCTTGGTAAACGATAAAAAACTGGCTTGGTAAACGATAAAAAACCAACGAAATCATGGTTTGCCAATCTTAACAGTTCAAATATATGAGTATTGGTCAATGAATATAAATGATTAAAAATTGATCATGGACTAAGATTGAGGGCCCTAACAATTTAGGTTGACGAATCAAGGAGATCTGATGAGAGGTAAATGACCTTGAGTTACTAAATTTGACAGAAACATCAATCTTATAAGCACCTAAACACTTGCTGAATCCACCCTAAAACTAGCTATTAAGAAGAAAGAATAAAGCACTTATACTCCACCAAGTATCTCACACTACTTAATGTGGGACTTAAGCACCCCATAATACTCAAATCCCTATCACAGTCATATCAAACAGCATATAATCTTGATACACTGATTAAAGAAATCTGTAAGTCTCCCAGATCAAACTCAAAAGTAATTCACTACGTTTACGTATCTCCACAATCAGGTATTATTGAAGAGGAAAACTTTATCTGAATGAAAAAGTAATGACCAATCACATGCAGATGAATCTCCCGAGTCAAACTACAATGCCCGCATTATCTCTAATCCCCATATCCAATTTCTAAAATGTACACCAGGTCTTCACTTAAAATGTTCTTCAATCCTACCCAACTCCAGAATCATTAAAGTGTATAGAACATAAACAACATATTAGGATAACTAATCATTATCATTAAAAAATTAATTCAGCATACAACAATAACTGGTGGTATGGGTGAAAATGTAGATTGAAGATCATTGCTTTACAACCAGACGAAATACATTGTAACATCAAGGGAAAATAATTGACATTTTGGTTAACCATAACAATACATGCTAATTTATCTTTTTATGACACTTCTACCTTGTTATGTCTGAGAGAACATTTTCTGTTTCTACTTTAGTTTTAATAAATAATAAAAAATGTCACATTTCACTCTAATTCTAGTTTTCCAAAATTTATACGGAAAATACAAAAAGCAGCAAATATTGTTTTAACTAGTTCATGCATCCGTTTTTAGAAACAAGAAACAAAGCGAAAACATGCTTCTTTAATTATTTTGGAAAAGGAAAACAAGAAATGAAAACCGAAAATGTTCCATCAAACCAAACAAATTCTTATATGATTGGAACAAAGAATTAAACAAACTAACTAAGCAAGGTGTTAGAACACACTAAACACACTCACAAAAATAGAGAAGAAAAGGGAAAGAGAACAAGGAATATGAATACTGAATCTGAAATTTTATATTTCACACACATGTATCACAATACATCATTACTATTTATAGAACTATTATAAGTAGTTAGTTAAGAGCCCACCTGCTACCTAGCATACAACAGTAACTGAATTATCTACAACACAAGGCAAATCCAACCAACTCTGATCTAAGCACAAAATTCGCATGCTTATTGAAAGTCGGACAAGATTTTTAATTCTTGATTTCCAATTTTGATCACCAAAAATAATATTAAACCATCATAAATTCACTTTGAATAATTGAGCCGATATTTTTCTTAGAATTTGGATTTAGGACCAAACTTAACCACACAAATTGACTAAGTCCAAATTTTAGGAATTATTTTGTGCTCAATTTTCAAGTAAAAACATCCCATCGAGTTGACAATATGGTTTAATATCATCCATGTGAATTATACGAAGTCGCACAGGTTTATTCAAGCGTCACAAAATTCAAAGTCGTCTGAAAGTCATGTTACAAACAACTGCCTAAACAATTGTGCAAGTCGAATCACAAATCAATGGGTTATGTAATACTTCCTGTCATTTTATTTCAAAAGTATTTAATATTTAGCTATCGGTTAAACGAGAAACTCAAGCATTTCAGTAGTAAAAATATAGCCGACATACTGAATCCATCCAACGATGCAAGTATAACTTCCCCCGGTAGAAAGCTGAAAAATTTCTTTCCAGCTTTTGAGTTTACCACTGAACCGGTGAAAATTCCAGACACTTTCACGACCCCAGAGAGGAAACCGGTTGCTACTTTCTCTGTCATTTTAGTAACTCTCTTAACCCTGTAAAAGAGACGCATATCAAACCAAAGCTCCAAATTGTCAATTAAATAATCACTTGAACTGATAAAACAAAAAAGATACTAACTATAACAATGTAAAAAAAAGTAGCTGACTCCATCGTCCTCCTCTAATAAACATTGGTTATAGACATGACATGCAAATATACTGGCAGATCTAGATTTTAGGTCAATTATTATTTATAATTTTTAACAACACGCATTAACAATCTAACAAGTTTGTTGATTTTTATAATAAGTAGTTTAAAATTCATACGATGATGTCTAATTAGTTGAGATATTTAAAGAAATTGCAATAGAGATGCATCTAAATTAAACTCATTGCATATTACCAAACCAAATTATCTTGGGTACAGACGTATTACCATACTATTTGAAGCTTAATTACAAAACCAAGTACAATAAAATTCTGAACAAATTTAGTAACATATGAGGCAGACGATACTACAATAAAAATTTTCACTAACCATGGGTCAAATTAAAATTTAAATGTAATACATTAAAAATGTAAAGGTTTTTTTTTTTTTACACAATCATCCCACTATAGATCGTCATATACTCATTTGAAAAATCCTAGTCTTTGTAACAATTATTTAAAAGTTATACCGGAAGTGAATTATAATTATTTAACCAATAGTATAAATGATTTTCATGCTGCTTCCAATTACAAACTATTCTTAGCACAACTTCTGACAAACCATAATGATAATTTCTGATTAATTGATGACATAAAATTTATAATCTAAAAATGTATATAAATTAAACTCCTAGTTGTTGATATTGTAAAACCTTTATAACATATAAATCCTAATAATATATTTAGTCAAAATCCGAAAATTCAAAGGTAAATTACCAATTTTTAACAAGATTAACCCGAAAAATCTTTGGCACACAACTACCCATGTAGATTTAGGCACAGAAATCACAATGACATTAACAATAACAAGATTATGTATAACTAATAGCCCACCTCTTAATCCGCTTCAAGGTCTGAGGACTAACCTCAGCAGCATTCGAACCAGGAGTGATTCTCTTTTTCATAACATCATTGCCCCATTTCAACCTATCCACTGTCACATCCCCACACCACAAAATCCCCTTGACCACATGTCCAGACCCTGCAGCGATCATCCTCGCAGCAGTTCCACTATAATCCTCCACATTGGGCGCCAAAGTGGTCCAATACGCAGCGCACCGCTCCTCCATCATCTCCTTCTTCTTCCCCGATTTCAAATCCTTCGGCGAAAGCTCCTTCGCCACGCTCCCATCCAGAGCCTCCCCTTTCTTCTTCGCCTTCTCCGAAACCTTCTGCACGGAGAAGCAGCTGCAGCTCTCCAAAACCGCGTCAAGCTCCTTCAGAAGCCCCTCCTGCCCCTTCGACGCGATCGTTAACCCGTAGCTGAGCACATCCTCTTGCTCCTCCTCGGCATCGGAGCCCTTGGGGACGCGGAACGAGAAGAAGTAGTGCCAATCGTCGACTTTCACGGCAGTCTCGTCCTTCGCCAGCGGCCATTGGATCTCGTCCGCGACGCGCGCGTACACGGCGACTGCTTTGTCTCCCTGCCGGAGGCGGATGACGGAAAAGTCACCACACGCAAGCTCGACGCTGTAGTCCTTATCGACGAGGTTGAGGATGGCTCCGGGGATGCGGAGGAGGACCTCCTCGGTTGCCTCAGGCGGCGCGGAGGGAGAGCTAGCAGCGGAAGCATCCTCAACAAAGAGGTTCTGAACGAGGTCGTTGTAATCAATGGTGGGGTAGAGTGAGGTTTGCGAAGAGGATGAGTGATTGTGATTGAGATTGAGGAGAGGCGAGGGAGCATTGGGGTTAGAATCGTCTACTTGAGGATAGAGGGAATTTCTTTGATTAGGGTTTTGAGAAGCCATTGAAGAAGAGTGAGCTTGTTGCAGTAATGGAGCGTTGAGTTTTTGAGAGCGCGAGAGGGAAATGTTGGACCAACGAGGAAGAGACGCGTGGCAATGGGACAGATCATAACTTCCGCGTCAAGATTCCCGCGCGAATACCCGTAAGAACTTAGTATTAAACTAACTGCTTTCTTAGTTATTATTATTATTTTCCCTTTGCTGCACTGTGTAATTTAATCTAAACTCCGTAGATTACGTTAGCAGTGTCTATTTCTTTCTTACTCTTCTTTTTTTTTTTTTTTTTTTTTTAATTTTTTTTTATTTTTAATTTTT
>Ga0099824_1005476_pt1 | contig 17867 bp, 15 predicted proteins | sample SiratrowhiteBW_FD_76837 | JGI IMG/M metagenome (GOLD analysis project Ga0099824, IMG submission 76837) | Root nodule microbial communities of legume samples collected from California, USA - Siratro white BW | ecosystem: Host-associated > Plants > Roots > Nodule | place: USA: California... | reverse complement strand
TTTTTTTTATTTTATTTTTTTTTTTTGTTTTGTGTGGTTTTTTTTTTTTTTTTTTTTTTTTTTTTTTTTTTTTTTTTTTTTTCATCTTGACTTAAAGCTACTTCTGGCCTCTTGGATGTCTGAATTTGACTTTGACTTAAGATGGAAAATGGTGGTAACTCTGGCAGCTGCATATAACTCTTTGAATTTTTATAATCACTTTTATATTTATTTTATTTCTTTTATATGTTAATTGTATTTAATTTTATACTCAGTTACTTCCAGCTGGATTCTTGACAGAGCACAATGCTTCATTTTCTCTGTAGCCTGTCCATCTAGTGGAAAAAGGTGTTCGTTGCTGCTGTAGTCTGAGTTACTTCTAAATTTTTTTAATTCTTTTTACACATGTTCATATAATTTAATGTGAACAGTATTAAACTAATTGAAATTTCCTAGTATTATACTTATTTCACTGTATTTTTTGTTATTGCAATCTATTTATTTACTCAGACTATGAATCTATATATAATTCTGTGTAGTGTGAATATTGATTATTTAAATCTTTACTGTGAACTGCTGATACTTTTGGAAGATCAAGATCTGTACATGTCTCAATTTTATAGCATATGATTGTTTTCCAAGAGAGGAGCCATGTGAGCCGTGGCTCACTTTCTAGGCGTTGCAATTGATAGCCATCTATTTGTTGCTTATATGAGTGCTAATTTTTTTTAATTTGTTTCTACCATCATGCATGGCGGAATACTCTCTTGATTCTGATGAGCAGTTGGCTACCGGGGAAGCTCAGCTGTTGTGATACTGTTAAAAGGATTATTGTGACCATAATTGAGTTGTATATCGCTTGAATCTTCTGGAGCATCTGGAGCAGGTATTTGTTTCTGCAGCTACTGTTATCAAATGTCTGATATTTTGTGCTGCTGAAACGTGTGCGTACTTTGATCTAGATACGCCTTTATATCGACGATATGTTTGATTTGGCCTGATGGCACGAGACTTCAGTTCCTGACATTTTGGTGGTAATGGTTTTCTTGCAGTTGTATGCCTCGTTACTCGTTTAGTTAATTTCCATTTCTTCTCCTTGATAAAATCTGAAGTTCTTCATATATTTAATTTTCAATGGCTGTAATAACTGGCAGATTTGTATTTGTTTGTTCATATTGCGGCTATGGTTCTGGAGAGCCCCACACCCATAAGCAGTGGTGAAGCAGTTCAAGGTACTGGAGCATTGGAACTATTTACTGTATGTGATTCTTTCCTTAAATAGTCGAACCTTGGTAAGAGAGCAGCGTTGGACTTTATCTGAAGCAAACTCTTTTTTAGTGATATTATAACTGGTAAAAAAATTACCGTTTTTTTAATTTCAAATCAATGTCAGCTATTTTCAATCCCGATCAGTAGGTTTCTTTTGTCAGGTAGCTGTGGTTTAGTTTCAATATTTCATCTGGGCTTATTCGTGGTTGTGCTTTCCATGACATTGATGAAATTATGCTTGAAGGCACTACAAGGCTAAATGTTATTTCTGGAAGGCAACTATGAAGCAATGCAGCTTTGTGAACTTGTGGTGGTAATGGGTTTAAGTTGCAGAAAAAACTGAATGAAGTTCCTTGTAGATGAACGACATCATTGATGAATAAATTAATGTCTTTTCTAGTGTTCATCAATATGCTTCCTTGATTAACAAAATTAAATTTCTTAGAGACAGGCAATCACGTTTAACCTTCGAACATGGTAATAGATTACGTGTCACTACAAAAAAAAAAAATATTGAATTGGTTATTTTTGGCGTTATTTGTGATATGTTTGACTTTTTCTGGTGATTATTTGATTACTCTTCTAAAATTCCGTTAATAATAATTTTTATTTTAATTTCTTTTAGCAATTAATTTCATTTGGTTTCTTTACACCTCTTTCTAATTTTTTTGAATAATTTAATCGTAAAAATTATTTATTTTTTTCGAGGAAAGAAAGAGAAGTTTTATATAATTTAGTTGACTTAATATAACCGAACAAACTTATAATCGTAGTAGCATAAATTATAATATCAAGTAAAAGACAGCATAATAATAGATCTAAATAAGAGGCATTATTAAAAAATTATCCTCTATAAATCATCAAATAAAAATTATCTAATCTGTCAATTTTCTATAATTGAAAGATAAAATTACTTTCAAATCTGTGTTTTTTTAAGTCAACTAAATTTGGTTGAAAGTAAGCGACTCTACCATTTATCTTACCAATTATCTCAGCTCTGTTGTTCCATTTACTGCCCTTTAAAGAATAATGCAGAAAATAGTTAAAAATAAAAAGTTAAATTAATTTTGGTCAAAACCCATTTAAACGGTAACTGATAATCAATACAGGTTCACTTGCATTTAATACAAATTTAAGTTCCATGGAAACTTTTGATTCGAATGGCCAACCATGAATAAGCCATGATCTCAACATGATTTTGAGAACATCAAGTGGGAAGGGCAGATATGGTAGATTACCAGTCCAATAAAATCTTTCTAGCAAATTTATCTTCACATAATTTCCACAATTCTCTCTAGTATGAGGATATATTAGATGGAATAGGATTGGTTTGGAGGCTTATCTGGATAACCATCAATGAGCATTGTACTGTTGACAAAGTTCATCCTTCATCTGATCGTAGTTGAAAAAAAAAAAATCATCTTCCACTATGAGTACTGTTTTCGAGAACATTGACAAAGGATCAGATCAATAAACAAAAATAAAAAAAATATGAAAATATTTAGAAATTGTAATGAAACCTGAGTTTTTCAAACACTTGTAACAAGGAACCTAAAGTTAATAGAACATCTTAATTATATAGACGCCTTTTCTGATTGGACCATTTTGCAAAAATAATTGATTACAGTGGTTACTTGGGAATTAATAACTCGGATAGTCCACTTATCTAAATGAGGGATGCAAATTAGGGAAGAAATGAGATGGTTGTGAGTTTAACTTATTTTTATTTTTGAAGTAAAAGTTTTTATTTATTTTTATCGATATTTCTATTGGATATAAAATTTGTATTTTATGTTCATCTTCATGAATGGTGGGAGTACTTGTACTCACATCCATGTCCGTTCTTGTACTTGTTAAATATTAATTAAATATTTTTTTACAGAAAAGAAAAAATCACAAGAAAATATATTATTAAATAATAATTAGACATAATTGAAAAATTTTATTAGAAATACATGTATTGTTTTTATATGTTGAGAAAGAAAGTACCTTGGGGATTTTGAGCAAACTTAGTAGATATTAAACAAATTGAACTATTGAAAGAGAGGATGAAAATTTATGAAATAAAAGATAAGTTTTTTAAATGAAATGAAATTAAAACAAGAGAGAAGAAAAATATAAGTTTTTCAGGTTATCTAATAAACTATGAGTTTATACAATTTAATCCAATAAAATTGAGGTTTACATTTCCTAAAATACAATACTTTGTTTCAAAAAAATCACACAAAGAAAAAAAATGTCATTGAGTTATAATGAGAGAGAAAATACTCTAGAGATTTGAGAGAATTTGATGGATATCAAATGAGAGAGAAAATACTTTGGAGATTTAGAGAATTTGATGGATATCGAATGAGTCAAACAATTATTGAGAGAGATGAAAAATATTGTAAAGCAAAAGAAATGTTTTTCAAATGAATTGAAACAAAGGATCAAAGAAAATAAGTTTTTTAGATTATCCAATAAATTAAGAATATTTTAATAAATTAAAATGGGTACATGTATAAGAACAGGGATAAGGTGAGTATGAACATATCCATTTGTGTCCCTATATCTAGTTTAAAACACTGGGTATTACCTATATCCATACTCATATCTGGTTAATGTATGAATTATTTGTCAAAATTAAGACATATTTGGACAATACCCACGAGACATATTATTTGTCATCTTTACTTCAAATAAAACCTTAATTACCATGATAAAAAGGAGAAAATGTGGATAACAAAAGAGAAAATCATCATGAAGCTATTAAAGACAAGAGTGAAATTCTTTATCCATTTGTGACCATATGGTTAGAGTTACTCATGCTATACATAATGTCATCACATAATTGGTTATTGGGTGACACGTGGATCAGAAAGACTAGTGTTGAAAAAGGTTTGCTTTAGAAAGGGAAAAAAGTTTGAATAACGGAAAAAAAATGTTGTATTGAATATTTTCACATTTTGTTCTATTAGATGTCTATAGCGTCATCTAATAATTTTCTAAAAGGTTAAAGAAAAAAAAGGTTTTGTGAAATATTTTTATGATGACCAAGAGAAGAGAAGTAATGCACAAATAATAATAATAAAGAGAAATAATGAATATTTTAATTTTTACACTAGTTCATCATTAACTTAAGTTACATTTAATTTTCTAATGCAAGTGGTAAATGTTTCATTAAACAAATAAATTTTGTCAATATTCTTCACTTTCACTTCTAACTTACATGAGTACACAAAGTGATGTTATTTGGAAAATGAGCTTTTCAAATAAAAAGTTACGAGTATATTTCTTAAGAAAAAAAAGTCAAATAATATAAGTATATAAAAAAATATAGAAGAATGCCTCCCATATTAAGAAAACAACTTGAAAAAAAAAAGGCACAAGTTAATAATTCATATAATAACTTATTTAAAGTTAGAATAGGAATAAGGAAGTGTGCTATGTTAGGTATGAATTCAAGCCACACATTTATTAATGAGATTAAGATACTTTATAAAAGAAAACCTCATATTAGCACTGTAAATCACCTTTGAGTTGAATATACTTTTTGAGAGTTTGAATAACCTTTTGTATGTTCCTATGTGAGAATATTACTTGCTTAGTTGAATTTTTCTAAGTGACCACTCATTCTCCTTGTCTTTTTGATTTGATTAAGGTTGACGAAGAATCTATTGAAGATGTAAAAAAGGAAACTTCACAGAGACACTAGAATAAATACAAGAAGCATGACATGAAAAGATAAAAAAGAAGAAATCAAGAAGAAATTCCAAGGATGATTCACTAAAGGGAGAATTAAAGAGACGTGGGAAGAAATAAAGAGGCAAAACAAAACATAAGTTTTTTTTAGGGATTACGTAATATTCTAAGGGAATTAAAGAATATTTTGTAAACCCTAAAAAGCTTATATTAGACATTTAAAAGGAGAGGAAAAGACATATGAAGAGTTTCTACCTTCAACATGTCACTTTCAAGGTCATTCGCTCATGTGACTACTTACACATGTCACTTTCAAATATATGTGAAGATTGTAACCATTTCACATATCGTTTCCTTGGATTAAAAAATGTCCAGTGTGCTTATTCAAGTGTCACTCCACATTTTAAGGGTCATCCATGTGCTAAGCAAGATTAAAGAATTAACCTTGTGTTAATCACAAGATTAATGAGATATACATGTAATCATTAGCTTAATTAGGCTTGTGTTAACACTAGGTATGATCATTACTTTTGTATTCACCCTTAAAATTTCTTTTTCTCGTGTTTACATTGGTTGAAACCTATTTTCTATTTGTTAGAGAAAAAGTCCAACAACCCCACAGTTTTGATCAAGCGATTGTCACAACAAAGTAAGAAATATGAAAAGCCTCATTTGAAAGATGTTGTAGTTTGAAAAAGAACATATCATGCAATATAAAGTGTTTCGTTTAACAGACGATAAAACACCTTGCAGTTTTCCACTTCATTGGATAATGCAATTTTCATAGAAGATAAATGTACATAGACCTTAAGTTTAAAGTGTATTTAATGAAAACATTATTTAAGCTTACTAATGTTTTGTAGGGAATGTCTTCATCTTCTGTCTACCCAAACAATCTACACAAAACATAAGTCTACATCAAAATTTATTGGGTTACGAGTTAAAGTTGTTTTGTTTCAACAACCATTCTGACACAAGCCTACGTCAACTCTAGTTTAACTATATGTTTTCTACAATACTCACACTTACTCAATGTATTGGCTATAAGTGACTAATATCCAAACAATACTTAGTGTGTTAGCTAGGAGTTACTAAGATCCAAATAATACTCAGTGGGTTAGATAGGAGTGGCTGAGGTCCAAATAATACTCGTTTTTAGCTTGAAGTGGTTGTGTTCCACACAATACTTGGTTTTCAGCCAGGAGTGGTTGAGTGTTTAAACAATACTTTAGACTTTTTTTAACCAGGAGTGCTTGTAATGTAAATAAGGATGAAGAAAAGCTTGTTGAAGAAATAAAAGAGAATACACGGAGAATAAATAAAAGAAGCAAGACAAAAAGAAATAAAGGAGATTCTATGAAGTTTGATAAATGGATGACTCCTAGCTTTGGAAGAGGAGTTTAAAGAGATTGTACTTGAGTAGTTTCTTAGTCTACGGATGAACTTGAGAGAAGTAGGAACTTTATATGTTGAACGTGAGAGGCATGGGACAAATCCACTAATTCTTGAAGTTAAAAGTGTCTTTTGGAGTCTAACTACTGCATGTCACTTTCAAAGTGCACATAGGGGTAGTTTGACTCTTCCACTTGATGCTTTAATCTTTTAAAAGTCTTTTTGTGACCATTGGAGAGTAATTAGGTGCCTCACATGTGACTTCTCCAAAAGTCATAGCTGCTTTTTACATGTAATTATTACATTCAAAGAGCTACCTATGTACACTTCCAAATTTTAAAGAATTAGCACGTGCTAAGCTTAGTCAAGTGGATTAAACTCTTGATTTGCAAAGTAACTCATTTTTATTGTTTCTTCCACTCGTAGGAGGAAATCCTTTTATATATATAAGTGTCTCCTTCATTTGTGAAGACAAGACATCTTGGGTTGAATGAAAAGTCTCCTTTTGTGAGTTTGTGAGAGTTTGAGTTTTGACTTCTTTTGTTTTGGTACTTATCTTGTGAAGTTTTCTCAAGTGGTGAATACTCTTATACCTATCCTTTTATTCTTGGATTGAAGTTAGCATTTTCTTTTCCATTTCATTACCTTAATCCAATTTTGTTTTCATTTATTTACTTGTTCTTATTTTTACTTGAAAAACGATACAACTTAAATGGGTTTCTCCATGGCTTTGATCATTATGCCAACCTCCAATACTCTTCCATGAATTTTCTCTTCTCCATCACCTCTTGAGTTGATCAAGATCCTTCCAACCTCTTAACCTCCATCTCGGATGTTTCAAATAATACTCAGTTTGTAAATTATAATAGTAGTATGTAGAGTAAGATAATTAGTTGATTAGAATTGGATGTAGTCTGCACTATAAGATAAACCAATATAAAAATCAGGGAGTAATTTCTTCTTTTCTTTATCCTTCTTCATTGCATATTATTTACTCAATTAACAGAAGGAGAGATTTGTAAACGAATCTTTATAAACTATTTGTGGTGTATCATCTGCCAACCTAAAAATATAGTCCTATTATTTACTATTAGACTATACTTTGCAAAAACTGGAAATGATTTAAACACAATTCAACCTCTCTTCTTATGTTTTGACATGGTTTTCATAGGTGGTACTAAAGCTCAAACTTTAAAGGGTTGAATGCCTCACAACGTCTAGAGGAAAGATATAGGTAATGACAGGCATGAAACAATAGGTTATAATAGAAGGAATGTGAAAAATAGGAAATAACACAAAAAGGAAGGTTGAATTGTGTTTTTAAAAGATTGCAATTTTTTCTCTGATGTTATCTTCATAAGTATTATAAAAAAAATACAAAAGTGATTACACCAATAATAATAAAAACAAATCTTTGTAAGGATAGTAATAACTTTTCCTTCCTTTTCTAGTTAAGTCAATAAATATATAACATGCAATGTAAAAGGTCAAAGGAAATAAAAGATGCTCAGTACTTTTATACTAGTTCGTTTGATCACACAAATTACATCCAATTCTTGACCAACCAGTCAAGTTTCACTAGGTAGACTGATGCAACAAAGTACACACAAGTATTCTTTCCCAATCCACTTATGTCTCAAACAAGTATTCTTTCAACAAGGCACTTTTGTCTTAACTCGAGTATTGTTTCAACTGCTAATCACTCCTGGCTTACCCCATTCAAGTATTCTTTTCCAAGCCACTTCTGACTCAAATAAGTATTCTTTCCCAAGCCACTTCTAGCTCAACTAAGTATTCTTTTAACAAGCCACTCCTGACTTTTACAATGTAAAGTTTGGATGATCAACAAATCGCGTGCTTAGCTCACTAGAGAGGATAATGTCTTTCGACATGTATAAAGTTAGGCTCTCTCACTAATTCATTGAAATGAACACAAACAATATTTCTTTACACATCTTTAGGGCAAAAAATATTTTAGCATAGTTTCAACTCTTGCAAATTATGACTCACTTCTCTATTATTCTCTTTGAAACATGTCTTATTGCAAAAAGTAGTAGCTGCATTTCCTTTTGTGGTTGTTGAATAACTTTGAACTCTCTTAATTGTGTACTTCTTCTTTTGTTATTGTCCGATGAACTCTTTTGTTGATAAGCATTAAATACATGGCATGCAACATTAATTTCTATTCTCTTCTTCATGCAAACTATCCGACAACTAGTAATACTTATCTTCCTCTGTAGTAGAGCTTTTTACACCAAACAATTGTTAAAAATACACACTGTATAGGATAGATAACTAAGTCAGAGTTAAAAAAAAGTTATGTAAGGAGAATTGGTGGTCATTGCAAATTTAGCTCACATCTCAAAAAATATTTGAATGTTGTTGTTTGGCATGAACCTTCTTGGATAGACGTAGAAGACATCCTCTGTATATTCAAACTCAAGTTTTGAAATATTTTTCATGTGTGTCAGTTGGAATTCTTGGTTTGTACTTATCGTCTGATTAATCTTCAATTAACTTATCAGACAAACTGAAACTTAGCATAATGCTCTATCGTCTGAAAAAAACAATCCACTCATGATCTGATCAGCGTCAGATTCAACTACTTTTTGTTTTTCGAGCTCTTGACTTGTTGTGTTTAAGCGCACAATCAAAACATTCAAGATGTTGTATTTTTTCTCTAACAAGGAACATCCCTTTTGAGGCCTCCAACCTCTTCGAAAGAAGATCTTTTTTTATTAGAAACATCGTATGGAGATGTATGTTAAGTCCATGTACCATCAATTGCGATAGATCATCACCAAAATAATCCTTAGAAGAGGAATGAGAAGAAGAAGAGTTTAATTCCAAGCAATTAAACAACAAAGCAAGGTACACCCTTATTTGTGCCTTACCTAAAAATGAGTACTAAAGTGTTTGTAGGTTGAAAACTACAAAGGAGGTATGAGACTCTCTCAAGGTAAACTACAAGGATAATGAAGATGTGCAACTAAAAAAAGTTGCAACTGTCACATGTTAATACGAATCTTTTCAAGTCTCTGAAACTTCAACACCTCCCTTACCTCATCTAATTTCTCTTCCTGTAGTCATAACATCCTTATAAACTTTGGAGTGATTATAGCCTTCCTACTATATTCACGATGGAACTCCTCCATGCTTTCTTGGTTTCCAACGAACCACTTTTCTAGATTACTAGCCTCACTGTTGTCACTAGGTTCAGCCATCTTCACACAAGCTCTCTTAGTTCGCATTCTTGGATTGGATGAAAAGGCCATGAATGAGAGTGTTTCTCTAAAGTGAATACGTAGAGAGGGCACTGTTCTATGAAGCACATAACACTAATAATGCAAATGAGGTGTATTGGTGTGTGTTTGAATGCATGGTAGATGCAATATATAAAGATAAGTAACAACAAAAGACATCAAGTGCATGCTAAACATTGATTGACAACTTAGAAAATAACTTTTCAATTTGTTAGGATTCTGTAAGCAATAAACTGGATCAGATGTGACTTAGCTTCAGAAATCCTTGCAGTTTTTGACTGCTAATAGCTTGATGACAAGTGACACTGTGTGCGTTGTCACTCTACACATGCACTCTTCATGCGTTAAACATCCAAGCTTATTCAGGTCTTCTTGTTTGACCAAGGAATCTGCTGCAGAGGTATTGTCTTCCTAATAATTCAGTTTTCCATAGATCAATTAATTTGACAGAATTGATTCAAAGCCATTGTTTAGCCTTGCACAATAAATTGATCAGAAATTAATCAGAACCAGATTCTCAATCAGTTACATTATAAAGCAGTCAAAGTTCAGTTAATTGAATCTGTTGACTCTATTAATCATACCAATTTTACATAAACTAAACTAAGGACCAACAAATGCATAGGCTGATTTAATTAACATTTTTAAAATCGATGATGCCCAACTCATTTATGATAAAATTAAACATTTCTTTATTAAGGAGCTTAGTAAATAAATCAACCAATTGATTCTCAAAATTAACAAATTGAATTATGCAGTCACCAGTATTCACATGATCTCTTATGAAGTGGTGGCGTATTTCAATGTGTTTTGTTTTGGAATGTTGCACTGGGTTCTTTGTTAAATTTATTGCACTGGTATTGTCCCAAAGTAAGGGAATTTGAAAAACAATTCGACCAAAGTCACTTAGCTATTGCTTGATTCAGAGGCTTTGTGCACAACAACTTCTAGCTGCTATTTATTTTGCTTCAACTGTTGATAAAGCTACACACGCTTGCTTTTTACTATATCATGATATCAAACTAGATCCAAGAAGGTGGCATGTTCCACTTGTACTCTTTCTATCAATTTTACATCCAACAAAATCTGAGTTAGAGTAACCAATTAAGTTCAAGGATACTTTACTAGGATACCATAGACCAACATCTATAATCCCTTTGAGATACTTCAATATTCTCTTAGCTGTCATGTAGTGTGACTCCTTAGGAATTGCTTGATATCTTGCCCAGAGACACACGCTGAACATGATATCCGGTCTACTTGCAGTAGGACAGAAAAGTAATCCTATGAGTCCTCTGTATTTAGTTTGATCAACATTAGATCCTTTCTCATCAGTGTCCAAATAACATCCAGTAGCAATAGGTGTAACAACCTCCTTGCAGTTTTTCATATCAAATTTCTTCAATAATTCTCTGCAATACTTGGATTGACTAAGAAAAGTCCCATGCTGGAATTGCTTAATTTGCAATCGTAGGAAATAATTAAGCTTTTCCATCATGGACATTTCAAATTCTCTCTGCATAGCATTAACAAACTGTTCACACAAACTGTCATTAGTTGAACCAAATATAATGTCATTAACATAAACTCGCAGAAGAATAATATCATTGCATGCTTTCTTAATGAATAAAGTCTTATCTGTTTCCCCTCTCTCATAGCCTTGAGAAAGTAAGAAATTACTCAACCTCTCATACCATGCCGAGGTGCTTGCTTCAAACCATATAAAGCTTTCTTGAGTTTGAAGACATGATCTGGATACTTGTGGTCTTCAAATCCAGGAGGTTGACTCACATTAACTTTTTCATCAATGTATCCATTTAGAAAAGCACTTTTGACATCCATTTGGTGTAGTTTGAATCCATTCATGCAAGCATATGCCAATAGTAGTCTCACAGCCTCCAATCTAGCAACGGGTGTATAAGTTTCTCCAAAGTCTATTCCCTCTTATTGGTTGTACCCCTTTGTAACTAGTCGAGCTTTGTTCCTCACAATAACTCATTGTTCATCCAATTTGTTCTTGAATACCCATTTGGTTCCAATTACATTCACCTAAATCGATCTGGGAACAAGTGTCCAAACTTCATTCCTTGCGAATTGATTTAGCTTTTCATGCATTGCATTTATCCAATTACTGTCCTTTAGTGCATCAAGTACAATTTTGGGTTCCACTTGTGATACAAAAGTCATGTGCTCACAAAAATGATTCAAAGATCTTCTAGTTGATACCCCTTTCTGAACTTGACCAATGATATTGTCCAATGAAAGATTCCTAGGTACTCTCCACTCTCCAGGCAGTTCAAAATTGATTATCTCTACTCCAGCTCCAGATTCAATCGATTGAGTTCCTGGTTTCTAGCAGTTGACTAACTTTCTCTAGTTTATTCTGCAGTCCAATATCAACTTGTTGTCCAGTAGGAACCTCATCATTTGCACCTCATCATCAAATTCAATACACATGGATTCCTCTACTAGCATGGTTATCTTATTATATGCTCTATATGCATGACCATGCAGTGAATAGCCAAGGAAAATATCCTCATAAGCTTTTGAGTCAAATTTGCCCAAGTTATCCTTTCCATTGTTCAAAATAAAACATTTACATCCAAAACCTTTAAATGAGAGATATTGGGCTTTCTACCTTTAAACAAATCATAGGGAGTCTTCTTTAAGATTGGTGTTATGAGCACCCTATTGAGAACATAACAAGTTGTACTCACTGCATCCGGTGAAATGTATTTTGGCAAATCAATTTCATTCAAGAAAGTCCTTGCTAGTTCCTCCAAAGACTTGTTCTTCCTCTTTACTACTCCATTCTGTTTTGGAGTCCTTGGTGCTGAAAAGTTGTGCTTGATTCCAAATTTACTACAAAATTTGTCAAATCTCTCATTCTGGAACTCTCCCCCATGAACTGACTTAATGGCAGAAATACCACAATTCTTCTCATTCTGGATAACTTTGGCAAGTCTCTTAAAAGCATGATAGGCTTCATCCTTGGTGGCAATGAATAGAGTTAAAGTAAAATTTGAATAATCATCTACTACTACAACACCATAGTAATTACCTCCTAGGCTCATAGTTCTTAAGGGACTAAACAAATCTATATGAAGTAACTCAAGAGGTCTTAATGTAGAAACCACAATTAATTATTTAAAAGAACTTTTGTTTGTTTTTCCTTTTGACATGCTTTACACAATCTATCTCTTTCAAACTTGAGTTTAGGCAAGCTAATTACTAGCTCTTTTGATGAAAGCCTATTGAGATGATGCATATGAATATGAGCTAAGCGCCTATGTCACAACCAAGTATCATCATTCCCTGATAGCAAGCAATTCATACTGGATTTAATGTAAGAGACATTGAGCATGTATACATTGTTTACCCGTTTACCTACAAGCACTGTCTCACTGGTTTTTGAATTTGCTATTAAGCAAAGGTCTGGCTAAAATGTGATCTTGTTGCATTTGTCACACAGTTGGCTTATACTGAGTAGGTTGTGCTTTAAACCATCCTCTAGAAGCACATCTTTAATAATCACATCATCATCTCCTTCAATGTCACCAACACCAAGTATTCTCCCCCAGTTGTTGTCTCCATAGGCGACAAAGCCCTCTGGTTTCCACTTCAGATTAATCAATTTTGATGCGTCTCTAGTCATGTGTTTAGAGCATTCACTGTCACAATAGCATAGTTGCTTCTTGGATGCCAAACAGACCTGCAAAACAGATTAAGTTTGAGGAATTGGTACCCTTTTAAACTTGGGTCCACAAGTGTTAGTGATGCTTTTAGGTACCCACCTAACTAGTCCCTTAGGTACATCAAATTTTCTAACTTTACAATTCCTAACAGAATGACCTTTTCTCAAACAATAAAACCAAGTCATGAAAGATGAAAACTGCTACTGTTTAGCTTTAACAAAACTGCTGAATTTCTTTTGCTTTCCTTGAAAACCACATTGATACCCAATGCCAGCCTTTTCAAAAACAAAATTTTGAGAACTAAAATTGCATTGAGGTTTGCGGTTCCCATATAAAGTTTAGATGCAGTAGTAATCATATAGTTAACTTTCTTTTGAAGAACATCATAGTTCACAATTAATTAGTTTGCTAGAATCAAAGTCACTGGAAGCTTTGTAAATTATTTCAAGATGCTCAAAATCAGTTTTCAATTTTAAAAGCTTGTCTTCCAGCGCTTTGACTCTACCTTTCAACCAATTGTTTAACCCTTTCAATCGATTGTTGGATAAAGTCAATCTGTTTGCTTCTTCATGGGTTTCTAAGAAAGCCTGAAGAAGTGAACTGTAATTTTCACTTTTGAAAGAGGTGCTGGAATTCATACCTCAAATTCTCTCCAGCCATAAGACACAAATTTGCTTCAACATCCTCATGTGAAGAGCTGCTGGAAGAAGTAGCATTGTCTTTCCAGGATATATACGTTTCTCTGCTTTTTCTAGATTTGCTGCTCTTCCTCTCATGTGTCTTTTCTCTGTTCACTAGGCTTGGACAATCCACTTTAATGTGTCCCTATTTACCACAACCAAAACAGGTAAATTTAGTAGAACCATTATCAGATTTCTTGTTATACCTCTTGCTTTGTTGGTTCTTCATTTTGCCTTTCATCTTGATAAACTTCTGGAATCTCCTTGTCCACAGATTGAGATTCTCTGTATCACTGCACTCATCAGAGCTTTCATCACTGGATTCAACATCTGCAGCCTTTGTCTTGAGTGCTAAGCTTCTAGACTTTTTCTCCACAGTCTTTATTTCCTTTAGCTTAGGATCAATTGTTGTTCCAGATACATCATCCCTGAACCAACTAACATCCTCATCCTTATCTTTATCAATCATAGATTGGTGAAAAAATGAACTTTTTAATTTATCTTCCAAGTAGTTTTCCATATCATCATTTTCTAAATCTTCATGTACATCAAACAAATCTCTAGCCAATTCAAAAAACAAAACAACCAAACATGTAAAAACTGAAATAAAATAGCTGTCATTTAAAATATAAAAAATAAAAATAAAAGAAACCATAGCAAGGAGAAATAAGATTTGAATACTTAATTAGTAAGCAGAGCAACTATGTGGAACTAAAAGCAAGATTAATTAGCAACAAGATTAGTTAATTTATTAATTATTATGTCAATTTGAATGTAAATTAAACCCTATACATTTAACTATTCTAACAAACGTATTAAAAACCTTAAATTTTCAGCATCCCCATCCTTCCTCGTCAAGGCTTGCATCATCCATTACACTCCTTTCCCTAGTTCTGTACATGTATTCATTTTGGAGTACTTTTATCAACCTTTTCTTTCCAATGTTGTTTTCAGTTTTCTGTTTAAATCTTACATCTAGAACCTCAAACCGTTGCTCATGATTCCAGTATTACGTTTTGAATATTGGTGCGGTCAATTTAGAAAATTAATTGCAAGTCCACAATGATTTCATCCCTTATAGTGAAAATTTGTTCTGGAATCTTGATTCTATGAAGGAAACCAATTTAATATTGACCACAATGCCATATATCATATTAGAAGGATGACAAATCACAGTAAACTAATGCAAATTATTAATACAAACACAGGGTAAAAATCATATTAAAATGAGGGAAATCAAAATATAAACTATGAAACCAACCCAGTAACCAGCAACATAACAAGGAAGTACCAAAGTGTTTTGCTTCACTCCAAGTCATCTTCGTCGCAAACTCAAAATCTCCCAATTACAACTACGAAATAGGAAAAGCTAAAAAATAGTTTTAGTATTAAAAGCAAAAAAAAAAAAAATCCCTAAAAGAGGGGAATGAAGATCTCGATGGGAGAAATTGAGAATGTTAATGATTTTGGAGTGGAGGAACAAGAAATATAGGATAGATTGAATGAAAAAATTGAAATGAAGAAATGAATCGAAACTCTAAATGCTGTCAAACTTAAAAAAATCTCTATAGAACGCTCCCTTGTAAGCACTTCCAACACCTGCGAGGCTTTCCGACAAACGGTAGTGAACACCCTAAAGCAATGTCTCCCGTCCTTCGAGCACATTCTGTGTTAGAAGGAAATGAAAAAACAAAAAAGAAGATAAATGAAAGTTTCATATATTTTTTATTCATATAAAATGGTTTTTTTTTTTAAATTATGGTAAAAGAAAAGCAGAAAACTAATACTTATTAAGTAATATATTTATTTTATTTTGACTTTATTAAGTAAAAATTGTTAAAAATATTTAGAAAAATCTTAAATTATAATTTAATACAAAATATTATTGTTTTTATAAAATAATTACTTTTTAGTAACATTTTTAAGAAATTATATTGGACGATTATTTACATTTTCTCATAGTAACGTTTACTAAAATTGTTACTTTATTACCAATATATCATCTTGGTGACATTTATTTTAAAAAATGATACTATAAGTATAGGAATTGATCTTATGTAACACTTTTAATAAACGTAACTGATAAATGATAAATGTTACTAATTATGTAAAATGGTGTAGTGTCTGATGACACTAATATGACTCTAGCAAAAAATGTTGTGGGTTTTATAATAAAGCTCTTTTAATTATAGTCGTGGGTGGTCTGGTAACTCGTAGCGCGCAGTTTCGTTTGGCAATGATTTCTCGTCCTATTTGTTTTCCTATTAGTAGAAGTTGAAGTTGTAAAATTTGATTTGGATTTGATTTATAATTGATTTAAGTTGGATTTTATTGTTGAACGGTTGATCTGGAGTGGTATAGGTTTTCAACAGTGTCGTTGTATGTAAGGTGCAGGTGCGGAGCTTTTCTTTTTTCGTTTTCAAAAAGGATATTTTGGAAATCCTACAAAATTTCATTTTTAAATAAGCATTTGGTAGGCAAAAATATTTAAGTTACATAAAAGAAATTATGGAACATGTTTCTGCGAAGTTTTCGAAATATATTTCTAGAAAAAAAGATTTTAGAATTTAAATTGAACTTATGAAAATATTATTATTAAATTGATTTTTACCCTCCCAAAATTCATTTCAAAATATTAATTTTGAAAATAATTTTTATATCTTCAAAATTCATTTTGAAATATCAATTTCGGAAACATTTTTACACTCTAAAGAGAGGATTGGTATTTGGAATTGGCTTGCATGTAGTGGTAGTGCCCCTTGTGATGCAGCTCTTTAAATGTAAAATTCAATGTTTTCTATATTGCAACGGAGAAGCATCTCACGGAAGCGCAGTCTTCTCACGTGAACCCAGAGTCACATATATTTTGACCAAGTCTATTTGCAAAAAAAAAAATTATATATAATTGACAGCACAAATGAAATTATTTGATACGTGTCGGTGTAAAAAATTTTGACAAAACATTAAAAACAAAGTTTGTCAGAAAAGGAAAAAAAAAAGAAACAAAATATGTGACTTGTTATATAGACACCGCGTAGCTCTCCCTATGAACGTCGCATGAGTCACTCAGCAACTACGTTTGTCCTGCATAAATTCATGTTTCTATTTCTTACACACACGTCTCTCTCATGCGCCTCTTCACTACCCAAACTACCAGCTTCAATTTCCTGTCTCTCGTTTGTCATGCACATTGCGTTTCTCACTTTCCAAACCCTCCGCCTCTCTCAATTCCCATACACGTGTGTCTCACACGAGACAAACCCATATGCTTCCTATTCCTTCTTTCATACCCAAACCATGATGTCTCTCTTACCAAACACTCCATGCCTCTATATCACTTAGAAATCTTACAATGCATCATCTTTTGTTTCATGATTTATTTGGCGTTACAATGAATTATAAAGTTATTTCCTCTCTCAAAAAACGTGCACTACTTTTCATTCTTTTAAACCCTACTTTCTAAACTCTTTTGCACGACATATTGTCACATCTTCTCAAACTGATGCATTGCATTTAATATTGAGATTGTTGTTTAACTCCACCATTCACAAAAAATAGCAAGACTTTTGGGAAGAGAATCGATAAAAACTAAACCTGATATCTATTTTAGTGTCAAAATCCAAATTTTAACTTTCAAAACACATGTAGTGTAATGGTTTATAATATTAATTTATATGACTTAAATTGTGTCTTTTTTAGGTATAAAACAAATCTTTAACTTGTATTCTTTATGATTTTCTTTTTACGACTTTAAGTTAATCTATTTTGGGCATAATATTGAACTTTAAATATATTAGTATAAAATATCTTTTGAATGTGTTAAAGTTTTTTTTTTTTTTTTTTATATTTAGGGTTTTAAAATTTTTTTTCTTTTTTTTTTGTTTTATTTTTTTTTTGTTTTTTTTGTT
>Ga0099824_1005468_pt1 | contig 17883 bp, 14 predicted proteins | sample SiratrowhiteBW_FD_76837 | JGI IMG/M metagenome (GOLD analysis project Ga0099824, IMG submission 76837) | Root nodule microbial communities of legume samples collected from California, USA - Siratro white BW | ecosystem: Host-associated > Plants > Roots > Nodule | place: USA: California... | reverse complement strand
TTATTTTTTTTTTTATTTTATTAAACCATTTTTTTTTCTTTTTTTTTTCTTTAAGATAAAAAATTAAATTTTTTTTTTTTTTTTTTTGCAGCTTAGGTTTATGTAGAAATGTTCCAGTGGTTTCTGCTGAAGCACTGGAGTGCATTCTGCATCTTATCTTTTCACCTTTGAGATATTCTAACCTAAAAATTCATTTACTGCATTTTTTTTATCTTTTAGATGGGTCAATGAGAAATGTAAAATTACATTCTAAATTATGCAGAAAGAAAATTTTAGTGTTCAGAAATCTGGTAACATGGTTTCTCCAAGGCTAGGTGTGGAAAGAAGAGTATAAATACCTCATATTCATATTTGAAGTTTGGTTTTGTTAACAAATCAACAAAACATGGTGAACCCAAATCTCAGACCAGACCCTTCCACCGTTTACAACCTTCTCAAATCCTATGCACTTTCCCCCTCAACCATCCTCAAAGCCCACCACCTCTTCCAACAAATCCACCGACCCACGTTGTCATTTTGGAACATCATGATCCGTGGCTGGTCCCTAAGTGACCAACCTATCCAAGCAATTCGCTTGTACAACCTCATGTATCGCCAGGGCCTGTGGGGTGACAACCTTACTTACCCTTTTCTCTTCAAGGCCTCTGCTCGAGTCTCTCATGTTTCTTGCGGTACATCGCTTCATGGCCGCGTTTTGAAACTTGGGTTTGGACCCCATCTCTTTGTTTCCAACGCCTTGATTCATATGTATGGCACTTGTGGCCATTTGGATTTTGCTCGGAAGGTGTTTGATGAAATGCCTGAACGGGACTTGGTTTCTTGGAACTCGTTGATTTGTGGGTATGGTCAGTGTAAGAAGTTTAGGGAGGTGTTGGGTGTTTTTGAGGCAATGCGGGTGGCTGATGTGAAGGGTGATGCTGTGACGATGGTGAAAGTTGTTCTTGCATGCTCTGTTTTGGGTGAGTGGCGTGTTGCTGATGCCGTGGTTGACTACATTGAGGAAAATAAAGTAGAAATGGATGTTTACTTGGGGAATACCCTGATTGACATGTATGGACGGCGCGGTTTGGTGCACCTGGCTAGTGGAGTTTTTGATCGGATGGAACGGAGAAATTTAGTTTCATGGAATACCATGATTATGGGTTATGGGAAAGTAGGAAACTTGGTTGCTGCTCGGGAGTTGTTTGACTCTATGCCGCAGAGAGATGTGATCTCATGGACTTCTATGATCACGGGTTACTCTCAAGCAAGCCAGTTTACGGAGGCAGTGAGACTCTTCAAGGAAATGATGGAAGCTAAGGTGAAACCGGATGAAATAACGGTTGCCAGTGTGCTTTCTGCGTGTGCTCATACTGGTTCACTTGATGTTGGGGAGGCTGTTCATGACTACATAAAGAAATATGATGTGAAAGCTGATGTTTATGTTGGCAACGCCTTGATAGATATGTACTGCAAATGTGGTGTAGTTGGGAAAGCATTGGAAGTGTTTAAAGAAATGAGGAAGAAAGACTCAGTGTCATGGACTTCGATCATTTCGGGCTTTGCTGTTAATGGCTTTGCAGATTCAGCACTTGATTTTTTTTCACGGATGTTGAGGGAAGGTGTTTGGCCATCTCATGGTGACTTTGTTGGTGTATTGCTAGCCTGTGCTCATTCTGGATTGGTTGACAAAGGATTGGAATATTTTGAAAGTATGGAAAAAGTTTATGGACTGAAACCAGAAATGAAACATTATGGATGTGTTGTGGATCTTTTGAGTCGTTCTGGAAATTTACAAAGGGCATATGAATTCATAAAAGAGATGCCTGTAACTCCAGATGTGGTAGTGTGGAGGATATTGCTAAGCGCTTCTCAGGTTCATGGAAATGTTCCCTTGGCTGAGATTGCCGCAAAGAAGCTTCTTGAACTGGATCCTTCCAATAGTGGTAACTATGTACTCTCCTCTAATACTTATGCGGGATCCAATAGATGGGAAGATGTCGTTAAAATGAGAGGACTGATGGAGAAGAGTAATGTACAGAAGCCATCAGGTAGCAGTTCCATAGAAATAAATGTTTCAAACAGTTCTCAAGGTTCTTTTATGAAACATCAACAGAAGAGTGAATTAACTGTTGTCTAGAAGATTCATTTTTTTCAGTTCATAAATTGATTTCATCAATGGACCGGATAAACCAAAGGACTGAATTTTGAACCTGACCTGATGGCCTGATCAACTTCAATTTGTCAAGCAAGTGACTTGATTCCAATCCTTATCTGTTGCCATGGGGCACTATTTTGATGGAGAACTAGTAGAGTTGTTTATTACGGATTATGGATGGAATTGCTCATTCCATAGGTTTTCTTTTGTCTTGCCACAAGTTTCCTCCGGTTCACTGGTTAGAGACTAATTCTGCTCACGGTAACGTGATTGTTACCGACTCGACAAGTTTTAGCATACGACGAGAATTAGTGGACATAGGCTTAATGATGCCTAAATTGCTATTGTACTTTTAATACTTGTGATGTGGGTAGACTAAGTTGCAAACCATGGCCCACTAAAATCGTTAGTGGCCGCTACAAACTCATCTATACGACTATCTTCATAACTCTCCAATGCTGCTGCAAAAAAGATGACTAACCAGCTTCCAACGACAGCCATATAGCATACTAAGATGATGATTCTACACATCAATTGTCAAATGCTAGAGACAGAGGTTGTTTATGATTCTGCTGTCTATAATGGTTCCTCTTGATCCATTTGTTTACCGAAAGGATGGATACCGAGTTATTGTATGTATTCAATCAATTGATTTCACCAGCTCATGTTTTATAGTTACATGGTTCACTGTTAATTTTATTTTTCTTCTTTTTGATTATATATATCTGAATATTGTTATTCCTTTTTACAATTATTACGCAACTCACTCGAAATTTCGACCAGGCAATCAATCCTGGAACATGCATGGCTTTATTCAAAATGCAGAACAGAGTGTTCATGCTCTCAAATGATGCACTTGAACTGGTGGGATTCACCTTAGACTTTTATTTACTCTTTCCCTTTTTTTTTTATCATCTCATGGTTTAGAATCTACCATGACTCGGTTTGCATAATTAGTTATGCGTTAATCATATTTGTGTTTCTTACTTTCTTCTCTTCTAGCATGTAGCTTAATGTGATGGTTAAGGACTTGCAATTAAATTATACAAGACATCCGTTCTGATGTTTAAGTATGCACAACAAATGTTAGCCTGATTAGGCTTGTTCTATTGGTGTAGATGGTGTTGAAGGCATATTAAGAAAACATCCCTTCTTGTTGTAGAAAGCTCTGGACATGTCTTCAACCATAGTTTTGTATTATCCTTCTCTTTCCTATTATCTTGTTTGTAATTAAATGGGAAGAGTATTGTAGTCGGTAGTTTAAAGAGTCATCATAATTACTTTTTTAGCATGAGTTGATAGATGATATGATCGATTAAGGAGATTTAATATTCTATTTATGCATACTTAGTAAAAAATCATTTTTATAACCTATTTATACAAACAGTTTATTTAGGGTGTTATTGAATAAGTATTTATTAGGTAAGAACTCAATTGTTTTCATAATTGAAGAAAAAATATGGTTAAACTGTTTCTTCAGATGCTACTGTGAGTTTAATCAACTAAGTTCAATACAACTCATGGACATTATAAACTCTTTTCACCAGTCCTCCAAAACAAGTGTTTGCCGTGACAATCTAAATAAACTATGGATAAAATGTCTTATTTAATTTCTGGTTTGGTCATCTTAAATTAAATATCTTAATAGTTTAGGGAAATGTAAAAAAAGAAACACTTTTTAATTTCTAAATAAAAAAAAATTAAGTTCTTAACTTACAGAATAGAGAATAATTAAGTAACTGTCCTGATTTTTATTATAAATGTTAAGAGTCATGAAATTCTTTGGTCACTCAAATTTATATCTTTTATTCTCCAATTCTAACTTCACATTTTTAAAATTTTTCAAATCTCTTCTTTTTTAAAATAAATAAATAAATATCCTTTTTGAATTACAAAGAGTAGAAAACTTATTGAAAATTAAAGTCAATCCAATAAGAAAATGCTTTTACCCTTATTCACTATGCCACCTGATCGATATACCTTCATTCTCTAAAAGAAGAGAGAGATCTCTTCTTCAAAAAAAGTTCGTTTCGATATGTATTGAAAACTTGTTTAGGAAATTCTGTTTTGAAAAACTCATTTTAATGTGTTCCAAAAAAACTTATTTTAGAAATTTTGTTCTGAAAAATTTAACTTATAATGTATTCTGAAAATTCTATTTCAGATGTTCTGACAATTCCAAAAGAAATAATAGATAATTTGAAAGTCTTTTATGAAGGATAAAAATATGATTTTAAATTTTTAGGGAAGAACTAGAATTTGTTGGAGTACAGACAGAAAGAGCGGAAGAAAAACTTAATTCAGTCTAAATAGAAGCATTAATGTCTTTCAGTTAAAGATAATTTTTATTAAACTTCTCATACGCTGCTATATAGGAGTGTATTTAAGATTAAATCTTTCTCAAAATACCGAAATTAACCTAAAAATAAGGGTAGCAAACAAAAGCTACTTTCTATCTACTATATATATCAACCCAATTACTCAAATACTGTCCTCACACACAGTAAATAAACACTAAGAAACGGACTACAAATGAGTAATAAACTAACTTTATTTTTGGCATGCAACATTTACTTAAGAAGAAAGAGTTACTTACCACAAAAAGATGTGATTTTTTATCCACAAATTAAAGCCATAAATTTAAGACACCACCAGGAAAGGTGTAAGAATTTAAACCACCCAAATCACCCCTTCTCATGATCTTCTACCCCTTTCTCCTTTTTCATGAAATCACATACCCTTCGTGACTCATTTTGTTGACTTGTCTCTCTTCCAAAATAATAACAACAATCATAATGAAAAAAAAAAAAATGCTAACAAAATCCAACTCCACTTGAACACGTGTGCGAATACAAATAACCTCAAGAATATCCCTCTCATATACTCAATGGCCGTTTTTGCTGCTATCTGACAAAAATATGAAAAGGGCCATTCATCCCCCAAACACACAAAGACGCATTATAATAACACCACAACACACACTAATGCTGTTACAAAAGAAAGAGAAAAAGAAAAGCTTCCCTCCTTCAGGTTTCTGATTTTCCCGCAAAGCGAACACGGCGTAAGTATTGGAGTATTGTAGTAGGTGTAAGAAAAGGATAAATAAATACATAAATAAATAAAAATATAAATATAAAATGTTGTCATAAATTTCGCCGTTTGGACACAAAAGCAAGTAAACCTTTCGAACTTCGTAGACAACGCCGTCGTTTCGTTCAACGCCGATTCATTCAACGCCGATTCCTTCAACGCTCTCGTCATTTTCTGTTTCTTCCTCATCAATCCTCACACTCTCTTCTTTCCACTTCCAAACGAAACCTATCCTTCGATGCACAGGTACGTGCATACATACACACTCATTATTGCGTCGTTTCTGTTAGTATGTTCCGTGCTCGTTGCGCTCAAGAACTGAATAACTGTTTTGCTTCTGATTATTATGTGAATCGCGTTGGATTTGGCGGCTTTTTGTTTTTTTAGCTTCGGATAATTGTGGCGTACGGTGTTCGTTGAATTTGCGATTGGTTTTTGGGGAATGTGTTGAACAGTGTTGGTGTGCGTGTGTGAATATTGACTGCGGCTGCGGATTTGGTTTCAATCACGTTGTATTGAGTGAGCGATTTGTTTTAGGTGAATGTGGAGTGTGTGTTTGTCGTATTCGGCGTTTCTGATTTTTTTTTTTCCTTTTTCTTGGAACAGGTTTTTGGCGAATTGCTGATTGGTGTACGTAAAATGCGTTGAACGAACACGCGTTGTTTCTCTGTTGTGATAGGTTGAGGAGTATGAACATGGATATGGCTTGTAGTTTGCCGCAGTCAAGAATGTTGCATGGAGGTGTGGGGACGAGTTATAGACACGGATCAGTTGGTCAGTTAGGTTGTTTTGATTTTAGAGGGCGAGGTTTTGGTTGTGCTGTTTTTGACAGCTCGAGAAGTGTTTCGAAATTTCGTGTTTCTGCTCGTTGGAGTAATTCCAGAGTGGTTACTGGTAGGGAGTTTAAAGCTTTGAATATTAAGAGAAGTTTGTCTTGTAAGAATAATAATAACAATAATCTTTTTGTGAGGTCTAGAGTGATTTGGTCGAAGTGCCAGGGTAATGATTCTTTAGCTTATGTTACTGGCAATGGTCGGACTTTTGATTATGTGGAAGGTTCAGGTGAGGATGCAGGATTGAGGCCTGTTTCTAGTGTTGAACTGGATGCACCTTTGGAAGAAGAAGGGCAAGCCGGAAGTGAAATAGGAGTAGAGGAACTAAGTGTGGATGAATTGAAAGAACTATTGCAGAAGGCCAGGAAGGAGCTAGAAGTAGCTCAAATAAATAGTACCATGTTTGAGGAAAAGGTTAAAAAGATATCAGAGACTGCCATTTCTTTGCATGATGAAGCTGTGACTTCTTGGAATGATGTTAATGCTATCCTTGACACCATCAATGAAATAACTAACGAAGAACTTATGGCCAAAGAAGCTGTCCAAAATGCAACAATGGCTCTTTCATTAGCTGAGGCAAGGCTTCAAGTAGCTGTAGAATCTTTGGAGCCTGCAAAAGAAGTTCCTGATTCAGCAGAAGGTTCTAATGATAGCAACGGTGATAAGGAGATGGAAAAAGCGGAGAAAGCTATGTTGTTTGCTCAAGAAGATATCAAGGAATGCCAGGCTAATTTAGCCAATTGTGAGGCAGAGCTGAGGCGCTTGCAAAATAGGAAGGAAGAGTTGCAGAAGGAAGTGAGCAAATTGCAAGAAATTGCTGAAACGGCTCAGCTGAATGCTGTGAAAGCTGAAGAGGATGTTACAAACATAATGCTTTTGGCTGAGCAAGCTGTTGCCTTTGAACTTGAGGCAACAAAACGTGTAAATGATGCAGAGATTGCCTTACAGCGAGCAGAGAAGTCTAATTCTAATTCAAATACTGATACCATAGAAACTACCCAAGCACCTGATGTTGAGGCTATTCCTGAGGAGGAGAAAGTGGTTCATTGTTTTTCTGGTGATGTGACTGTTGAAAGAGACAAGGATTTGGCAATTGATGATGAATCTTTGGTTGCAAATTTATCTCCTGAAACACTATCTGATAAAGCCAACCAAATTTTGGAAGACAAAACACAGTCTGATTATTTAAGTGATAATGAGAATGCTGTGCAAACAAAAAAGCAGGAAACACAGAAAGATTTGACCAGAGATAGTTCACCCTTTGCACCCAAGGCATTATTGAAAAAGTCTTCTCGATTCTTTTCTGCATCATTCTTTTCTTTTACTGAAGATGGGAGTGAGTTCACACCAGCATCAGTCTTTCAGGGCGTTATACTGTCTCTACGGAAGCAGTTGCCCAAGCTAATATTTGGGTTATTGTTAATGGGAGCAGGGTCTGTATGATCTTGCTACATCTTTCTAATTTATTGCTGTCATTTATTTCTATCCTTCTAAAGCAATTTATCTGGAAGAATATACACATGATGTGATTGGCATATAATATGTATGGTATAGGAGTAAATAATACAAAATACTGATGTGATATTTTTGAGCTTTCTGTGCAACATGATTAAGAATTCAGTGGCTTGTTTGATTTTTTTAAAGCTGAATTGCTATTGTTTGGACTTTGGACCAGGATACATGGTATGAAGATTTACATGCAAAGATTTAATATAAAGATTTGACATAGTATTCAATAAACGGTGAATCTTTATTTCAGGGTTACCTTCTTTGCTAATAAAGTGGATAGGAATGCTCAGCTGCTTCCCCAGGCAGATGTTATCATGACCAGTGTTGAAGAAGTTTCCTCTAGTGCAAAGCCTCTAGTTAGACACCTTCAGAAACTGCCCAAGAAAATCAAGAAAATTATTGCATCATTACCTCATCAAGAGGTTTGTTTTTCTTCATTCTTTCCCCCTTTAGTCCTGTGTGCAATTTTATAAATTTTATATGACTATATGATACATCTATCCCAGGTGAATGAGGAAGAAGCCTCCCTCTTTGACATGCTCTGGCTATTACTTGCAAGTGTTATATTTGTGCCAATATTTCAGAAAATCCCTGGAGGTAACCCGTTTGCTATGTTTTCTAAGTGTTGAATTGAACATAGTCTGTCTAGTATGGCAAAGTTGTGTAGGACTCTAGATGGTTTTAGTTAGAATTTGATTAGCACCAAACTCCACATACTTTGGTTAAATCAAACTTTGATCCATAGATTATATCCACTCTTTTTAGCTCGTGGTTTATTTGTTAGTATGGTTATGACCAAATTTTTTCAAACTTGGACTGGTCATGCAGAAGAGAGAGATTCAAGGTTTTGATGTGTGGTCAAGGATGAACTCGGTACCTATATATTCTACAAATATATGACTTTATATTAAAAAACAGTTGAATAAATATAATAAATATAAATATAATATAATAAACAAAAAGGAAATACAATAGTTTCTAAAATTAACTATGCTTGTGATACTTAAACAGCAAATAAAACTTGGCTTAGTGGAAACAGCATTTTGTTAAAAATGGTCGTTATTAAAATGAAAAAGCATGCCCATATTGCATGATTTGATCTGTTGTTCACTTGTTCAAACACTGGATTTCAAACGGAGTTTTTTTGGGTTCACTGGACCAACTGGTTGCCCATTTTTGGTTTTGAAAATTATGGTTATGATATGAAACTGTTTAAGAAAATTTCGTTACTTAAGTTTGAACAATATGCTTTGGTTAGAAGCATCTAACCATTACCTGGATATGTTAAATTTCTTTTAAAGGTGTGCTCAATAAAGTTCATTGTCTTACATATTCACATATTTTTGTTCCAACGCTATGCACTATATCTTGCTTGCAACAATGTTTAGGCAGTCCTGTTCTTGGCTATTTGGCTGCTGGTATCTTGATTGGGCCATATGGTCTCTCAATCATCCGTCACGTACATGGCACAAAAGCAGTAGCTGAATTTGGAGTTGTTTTCCTTCTCTTCAATATTGGCCTGGAGGTGGGGATTCGTATTAGTTCTTATTCAATTTATGTTTACTTTGACCATAACCATTGTCAGAAGAGCTAAATTGATGCTCTTATTTGCTTTGTTCTTTTAGCTCTCTGTTGAAAGGCTTAGCTCAATGAAGAAATATGTCTTTGGATTAGGTTCTGCACAGGTGATTGGGCAACTCTATCTCCCTCCCACCTTTCTTATTATTGTTCACCTCAAGTTATACTGTAGTAATGTATTAACTGACTGTATGAACAAATGAAGGTTTTGGCAACTGCCGTAGCTATTGGTTTGGTGGTTCATTTTATATGTGGCCAACCTGGTCCTGCTGCTCTTGTTGTTGGGAATGGCCTGGCATTATCATCCACTGCTGTTGTTCTGCAGGTAAATAACCTAAAATTGCATGTTTAAGGCTACCTTTTTTGACTAGCATTAACTGTAAATACTAGGTGAGTGATTGCTGAAGTAATGTTATTGATTGGATCTGTTAATAAACGTTTTAATGCGTATTACTGCTTAATAAACTTAATGCCTGTAGCTGTATCAATACTCATCATTGAAAGGTTCTTATATGAGTAATACATTCTACGTACATTCAAATGGTAAAAAAATGAAGTGTGCATTCTATGTACTTTTTATTTATTTCTGATGAGTGTATCATGCTACAATAATTTTGGTGAACTTGTTCTGCAGGTGTTGCAGGAGAGAGGTGAGAGCACATCACGGCATGGCCGAGCTACTTTTTCTGTGTTACTCTTTCAGGTTATTTTGTACCTTACCCATCTATTTTGACGCTGAAAGAATTTTTGAGATTGTTAAGAGAATATTATTCTTGTGACATATGGCTGAACTTTGTTATATTAGTGTTATATGTTCTTTCTTTAGTATACCATACTGTTGCTGCTACTTCTGGATAAATTAATCATAGTTTCCCACAGTTGAATGTTGTTGGATGAGCATATTATCTTTACACCTTGCAGTTTGTTGTGTCTAGAATTTTATGTACATCTTGATGCTATACTAATAATACCATGTTTTAACAGACTTTAAACAAGCAAGGATTAAACTGTAAAACTATCATGCCTATCTGGATGTTGGGGCAGATGGCTGGATGAATTATTTGTCCCTTGAGCACTCTTATTTTTTATTTTTTCTGTAGAGACTCAACAAGTATTCTCTACTTTGTCTGCTGTATCTGGTCAATATTATTGTTACATGAATTTGCCATTTCTGACATTGATTCTTTGTTATTAGCTCTTAAATTCCTTTTATTTCTTATTGTTTTGGGGTTGCAAAATTTTGACACATACTTCTACTGTTTGTTTCTATTCAGGATCTGGCTGTTGTGGTGTTGCTAATACTCATACCTCTTATTTCTCCTAATTCTTCCAAAGGAGGGGTAATCTTTTTCTAAGCTCTTGATCACTAGGTTTAGCTGTTTAGAACATGATTAAATTTTGTAGACTCCTATGAAGTCTGAGAGACAGTATATGACATGATGAAACATTTGAATTTGACATGCTGAAGGAAGTATAAAAACATGAAATAAAAGTGCAAGCCGAAATTTCGGCAATACATTTTTAGTATAACCACATTGGGTATGCCAGTTTCTTTTTCAATTATTTCCCTTACACTAGCAATTAATCGTTATTTATAGGTCTAGCAATTAATTCCATATTTTATTTATATTCAGGTCAGCGTGTGACCTTCTGAGGTCGTCATTGTTATTTTTCTTACATGTTTACTCTGTATTTCTGCCTTTGTTCTTCTGAACCCCTCATCATTGTAAATACCAATCTATATATTCAGGTTGGTTTTCAAGCTATTGCTGAAGCACTTGGAATGGCAGCTGTTAAGGCAGCAGTTGCCATCACTGCCATAATTGCAGGGGGACGATTGGTAAGTGGTATTCAGAACTGGACTGTGAAATCTCTCGTCACTGCCATAATTAATCAAGATAACTGATGCTTACATTTTTCGACTTGGAGGAAAATCCTCTTTAGCCACTATATCTATTTTATGTAATTAAGTCTTGATTTATATGTTTTTCAAGACATATGCATTTACATAAAGCATGATGCTAGAATGTCCCGTCTATTAGTTAGGTGTCACTTTAACATGATATATATAATTCCTTGAAATTGAAACATTCTGATATGTCACTTATCATGGTCGATGGAAGTTATCAATAAGGTACCATACATGAAATACATAGACTCAGTTGCTTACATAATTTGAGATGAGTTTTGGACTGTAGTGTTTGAACTTATGAGAACTCAGTGGAAGTTTCTATATACATTTTCCATGCATAGTAGAATGATCATTTATAATATTTAGTAATAATTGTGTCAAGGACTCCAGATGCTAATCATAAAATATATATCATTAAAAAGAAATTGTTCATAGGATAAGTGATATACTTTTGGGGTCCGTTCGGAAGACATTGCAAGGTGGTACAATTGCAGATGCAGAGTATGCTTTGTGCTGAGTTTCTTGTTCTTCTTTACAGCTCCTTCGACCAATATACAAGCAGGTTGCAGAAAATCAAAATGCTGAAATTTTCTCAGCCAATACACTCCTTGTTATTCTTGGAACAAGTCTTCTTACGGCTAGGGTATGTGATTGTTCCATTCTTTTCATTTTTATCCTTTCTTTTGGGTTTTAACTGGTTGAATAGTTCATTCTTGTGCTTTTGTTTATGTAGAAACAAACAACTTTTCATGTTTTAAATAAGCTTTTTAGGAATTGATAAGGCCTCTGATGGTTTTATTGTTTGGTCCAGACATTGTCTGGAAAACTACTGGCCACTTGGGTCGGTTCTATCAGTAGCCGTTCATGGTGTGGGGTTGGGTGGACAAATAACATTTCACTCATCTAATTCCTGAAAATGAAAGAAACCTAGTTTGATATAATTTACTAAGCTGTATGTAGAGATTTCTTGTTCAGCTATGTTTAAACCATTAAACTGTGACCTAGTTTGATGACTGGTCCAGTTTTCAAATCCTAAAGTTTAAGTTCAGTAGTTTTGAGTTCATTAACTAGATCTTGACTTGTTCTGTTTTCCTTTACTTAAAACAGGCAGGACTGTCCATGGCATTAGGAGCCTTTCTGGCTGGTTTACTGCTGGCAGAAACTGAATTTTCTTTACAGGTTGAATCTGACATTGCACCATATCGTGGGCTTCTTTTGGGGCTATTCTTTATGACGGTAGGATCTGAATATCTGAATTCACATATTTATTAATTGTATTATTTATTTGTTCATCTGACAAATATATTTTTTTCTTAAAATTGTGGTTATAGTTCATGTAGCAAGATATGTGGATGCAGAGTTCTTTGAAGCCAATATGTGGCCATAGTTTAAAAGCATGTAGTCAATTACTTGTGCCAGTGCCAGATAGATTCATATGAAAATATTTAAAAGCAAAGAATTGAACAGTTGGAAATCTTCATTAGTATCTATTTGCGCTGTGATCCGGCGGATATATATATACACACGCACATATATAACTGGTGTGCTTGTGATCTGGAAGATAATGGATGGAATATGTGTAAAATATTGTTCAAAAAGGCGAAAGAGTGTTGATTTTTCGTAGCTATAGTAAACTGGATAATATTTGATTTTTTCAGCAGGAAAAAAATTCTTTCCTCCATTTAATGCTAACTCTTCAGTTCATCTCCAACTTCGTTTCTCCTTTAAGATCCAAATTTTAAAGACTTCTGTGTTTTCTATCTTTTTGTTAATTACCAATGCTGATTGTCTGAACTTCATGCCACTAAATTGAAGTTAGAAGTTTTTCTGTTCAGAAAAACACAAGAAAAACTGAATCAAAGTTGAAAATTTTAGAGATCATAATTTCCTTTATTTAGGTGTGCACAAAGTCCACTAACAACTCTGTAAAAATACTTAGTCAATTTTAGATTCTACTGTAACAGAAGTATTTGTGAAAATAATTCAAAGTTTTGGATTGAAGTTTTACTTTTAGTTGGATTGTATACTAGTTCTATAACAAGTGACAGAAAAGGACGAATATTTATGTGAACAATTCTTATGTAATGATGATACAGGGATACATTAATTATGCCATGGTCTGTTATAGATAGAACTTGTACACTTACACAGTATTAACCAAGACCCCACAAGGTGGCCTTTGCCACTTGGGGATAGAGCTTTGTTACTTGAAAGAAAGCTAATTCTGTCTAAAGCAAAAATGGGTTTGTACATATAACATTTTGAACTTTGATTGATCTAGAATCTAGACAATAACAATTATGCTACATTGAACAGAAAATCTTGATTGCTTAACTGTGAATTTGTCTTCATAGAGTGTCTTAATGATCAGCCAGCTTCTATCTACATAATCGATAGCAATCGGTTTTTGTGACTTTTCAGGTTGGAATGTCAATTGATCCGAAACTTCTTGTATCAAACTTCCCAGTCATTGGAGTCACACTAGGACTCTTAATATTGGGCAAGACTATCTTGGTTTCTTTGATGGGTAGAATGTTTGGGATTTCCTTCATTTCTGCCATCAGAGCTGGTCTTCTTCTTGCTCCTGGTGGAGAGTTTGCATTTGTGGCTTTTGGAGATGCCGTTAATCAGGTTTTTGTCCTTAAAACTGTTTTTTCTACGAGTTGTGTTTTATTTGTAGTAGTTTACTGTATGACTTTATATTTATGTAAAATAAGTCACTTTTCTGGAGTTATTTAAATAAATGGATACATAATAAACATATGTTGATAAAATAAGTTGTGTTTTAACAAGACGTGTTGCAAGAGTTGAGATCCATAAACATCTGTTCTTGCGTTGCTTGGTACCTTGGATGTTATAGGATTACAATATGTGGTTTAACAGGGAAAAGCTTTGATACTTAACTTAACCTCCAGTGATTCCTCCAATTGCCAGAAAGGTTTTTTAGTAGGATTATATCAATAACGTTCTATATATTGAGATGTATTTCTATAACTTGGAGTGCAAGGATGCAAAGAAGCTTTGGTATTTTCTAAAGTCTGAGAATGATTTTATCCTTTCTTAGGCAGAATTATATCTTTCTTTGTTCTTTCTGGTGCTCAGCTCTTGCAACATTTATGGGAATTTCTCTTGTCAATGTTCAAATAGGTAGTGGGGCTTTGCTAGCATGTTCATTATTTAGGATGAAGTTATTTGTTTTGTGAATTTTGTATTATCTTTAGGTTTTAATGATTGGTCTTCCTTGTAAGTTGAAAAATACAAAATGCAGATTAGTGTACTGGTCACCACTGAGAGTTGGTGTTTTCCTTAATAGTTTGCAAATAAAAGAGCTGTCTCCCCCACTAATTGGCATTTATGCAGGGCATAATGTCTTCCCAGCTGTCATCTTTGCTGTTTCTTGTTGTGGGCCTTTCAATGGCCATCACACCCTGGCTAGCAGCAGGAGGCCAGTTGATTGCTTCCCGTTTTGAGCAGAATGATGTTAGAAGTTTATTACCTGTAGAAAGTGAGGTAAATTCTCTTACAAGAGTTGCTGACTATTAACTTAGTTAATAATGATCTTGAAATTTCAGATTAAGAAGTATCTATGATTGGGCATTCTTACTGGTGCATTGTTTATCGTCATTATTAGAGCTAAATAAATTGTTTTTTGTGTTTCGTACGATAGGAATTTTGGACCTGCACTTATACTGTGGTTGCTGTATTAGTCTTTATCAAAGTTGTGCAAAAACTGATGTCTCACTACAGTTGGCCTTTTAAATATTTCAGTTAAATTATCTTAATCCTAGTTTGCAAGTGAAATTTCAATTCAAATTCCTCAAGCCTTATTCATAGATCCCAATAAAACTGAGAGGCTTCTAATATTGTATACTAGTACTTAAAAGAAGTATTGGATTGGCTTAATCATTCTTCAATTCCCCAGAATATAGACCGATTGAGGGAAGTGTTAGAATCTTGTAGGTATGTTAGAATCCTATAGATATGATAGTATCAGGATCAATTAAATTGATTTTATCTTTATGTTATTAGCCTAAAATAGCGTAGCTGAATATTTTGTAATTATATTATCTATCCTATAAATAGGATAGCTATATTTTGAACTAAACACAAAAATTCGTCATTTGCCTTCTTGATTCCTCTCTTTCAATAGAGAGATCAACGAAGCTTGCAAACCAAATAGAATTCCTCCTGAATAACAAAACTAGGAGGTTGTTCCATATAAATTTCTTCTTCAAGTTCACCTGGAAGAAATGCATTTTGAGTATGTAATTGATGAAGAGGCTAGTGCTTGATAGCAGTCATAATAACAAGAATGAGATGGATTGTAGTGATTTTGGCCGCAACAGATAACAAAGAAAGTCTGAAAAGTTAGCAGTATTTATTGTTCAAAATTTTGAACTTTTCTTTAAAATAACAGTATTGATACCATTGGTCAATGGTCACGATATCACAACCTAACATGACACAGTACTATATATACCTATTTATATCTTGGAATTGGTTTAGAACCCAAACACCGAGTTGCTATAGTTCAGTTTGGTAAGTCATTTTAGTTTGACAATTCTTACCAGAAAAAGGTAGGGATTGAATATGTTGAAAACTATAACCTAGCTGAGTGGGTAAAGTTTTTTATGAAGTCAGTTAACTGTAGTGGCTAAAGTCCTCGCTCCCTTGTTAAAAGTTTGTATAGGGATAACATGTTTGGATAGAACTCTTAATGAGAGAAATGATAGTTATGTTATGTCTGAATGGGAAACTTTAATACCCTTCATACCTTTTTGACATTGTTGGAGATCTTATATTGACTAAAGATTATGCCAATTTACAATGGAGGAATCTTCATCTTACAAGCCGATTTTGTGAGAACAAGTTAGACATAAACTCATCTTCTAATGTGATATTAGAGTCTATCCTAACAAGGTTCATTAGGCCTATCGTGTCACTCGATATTGGATCACTCACAAATATCTAGTCCCATGTAGATACATGTCTCTGCATGAAGGGTGTGTTTTGCAGATCCCATATTGACTAGGGATTAGGCCAATTTATAGTATATAAGTGGGAACAATCCTCGTCTTATAAGTTAGTTTTATCAGGATGGATTAGACTTAAACTCATTTCATAATTATAGACATTATAAGTGCTTATTTCTTGCATTTGAAACTTTTGGGCTGCAGGTTCTTTTTTAACTTTTTTCGTGGTGATCACTTGACCCGAATATTATTAGTTCATTGTTAACAATTTAGTTTACGTTTATAGCTAGAAATTATATAGTAGTTTAAGGAGTTTGTTTAGGAGCTCTTCCTCAACTAGAGATGGGTAGTGGATGCAGCATATGGGTTTACCATTTTGCAATTTTTTTTTATTTCCTGAGTAACATGAAAATTTGGTAGTTGACTTCTTTTTGGATGACACCTTTTTACAGACAGATGATCTGCAAGATCATATCATTATTTGTGGATTTGGACGAGTGGGCCAGGTAATCTCTTTTTTGGTTTGATTAATTAGTTTACTGTTTACATAACATATTTAGGTGTGACTACTTATTCTTTTGTTTTATGTTTAGATCATTGCCCAACTTCTGTCTGAGCGTCTTATTCCGTTTGTTGCACTAGATGTAAGAAGGTAACGCAAACTTGCTGATTGAAATTATTGTTCTTTCCCTGTAGATGAATGATTTAATATCTACATCATTAGATGCAATACTGACTTCTCTCCTGGGGGATAAGAAACAAAATTATCACAATAATATTTCTTTTATGTACAGGTCGCAAGTACCTTCAGCCATATGACGTCTGTGATTGTGTTTTCATTTTTTTTTACAGTAGTTGGTTCAAGTGTAGTATTTTATACTTAATTGGAGCATCTATGTATAGTTAGTTCTAGTTCAACGTTTCTGGTAATTGAAGACTAGGATGAGAGACAATCTTGGAATGTACATGAGTAAATAAATTAACGAGCTATGACAATTGTGTCAGGCAATGATCTATATACAATTTACATTGATATATTATATGATACCCAAAAGATTGGAGTACCCTCACGTAATTTTTCACATTTTTTTTCTCTAAACAGAATGTTCATATCAATATTCTTTAATATGATTTGCTTGTAAGATATGGGTGGCTTTGGATAGGTTAAAGAGATGATGAACTAACTTGTTTATCATATTTCCCGTTATCTTCAGTGATAGAGTGGCAGTTGGCCGTGCTCTGGGTCTTCCTGTGTACTTTGGGGATGCTGGTAGTAGAGAGGTAGTGCACGTTACCTCAGCACACTAGTCGCATAACTGTTCGTACTTGATTTTAGCTTTATTCCTTCTGGGATGTGTGTTTAGGTTTTACATAAGGTTGGAGCTGAAAGGGCATGTGCTGCAGCAATAACACTTGATACACCTGGTGCAAATTATAGGACAGTCTGGGCTCTGAGCAAGTACTTCCCAAATGTGAAGACCTTTGTCCGTGCCCATGACGTGGATCATGGATTGAATTTAGAAAAAGCTGGAGCTACTGCTGTAATATTCTCGTACCTATTCTAGTTTCCTGTTTGATTACCCGGTGGTACAATTCCGTAAGAGTGTAGCATTTGGTTATCGCATTAAAGCGTTTGATAAATTATGAATCCGTTAAAAGGATTAAACAATAGAACAGAACAGGCATTCTACTCTATTCTATCTGCAACCAAATGCCACCATAGGAAAAAAAAAAAAAAAAAAAAAAAAAAAAAAAAGAATATTTTAGAAAAATTAAAAAAAAAAAAAAAATAATGAGAAAAACAACCTCCGCGGAAATTACACCCCCATCACAGCACTCGAACATACTCTT
>Ga0099824_1005467_pt1 | contig 17883 bp, 12 predicted proteins | sample SiratrowhiteBW_FD_76837 | JGI IMG/M metagenome (GOLD analysis project Ga0099824, IMG submission 76837) | Root nodule microbial communities of legume samples collected from California, USA - Siratro white BW | ecosystem: Host-associated > Plants > Roots > Nodule | place: USA: California... | reverse complement strand
TATATATATATATATATATATATATATATATTGTGTAAGCTAGCATGAAGGCGTAATATATCATTCGATGAACTTGTATTTCTGTGTTAAGTTAAAATCAACAAAGTTAATAACAGCTTATATATTATCCAATACTATTTGGCTAAACTAAAATAACATTAGTTGGTTTAATTAGTAAGTTAATTTACAACATTAATTTGAGTTAAATTTTATTTGATTTGTATAATATTATTTTTCATAAATAAACATTTGTCATGCTTCTACTGAAAATGATAATATGGGTTCTTTTTAGTACATAACAAGAGATGTTACTCAAAATGAATAGAGACAAAACTTTCTAATAGCAAATAGAAAAATACTAATTACAATAAAGTGGAGTTTATAGTGTTGATTTCAGAAATACCTTTGATCATGACACATAAGAAACATGACTGGCCACGAATTGAGGACGTTTATGTAACATCCTCGTTCTCTCAACTTTCACCTTCGGTTGCTACAGGTAAATAAAAAATATATAAAATGAAGTTCCTCTCTCAAAAAGACTGCGTTTAATTATTACATGCTTTCAATTTTGTAAAATAGGAAAATTAATAAAAACATTTTCAGAAAAGATTTCGTATTAATTTCTCCTGAAAGATGTAATTATGATTCTTTGTGACCATAGAAATAAAGTTTTACTGTTGCTATTACGTTTTTAAGAAAAAAAAGATTAGCTAAAGTTAGTTAAAAATGTGAAGAATACTAAAGAATATTATAATATAAGAGACTCTTATATTCAAGACAATTTTGTGAACTGGATAGTTTTCATTGAAAAGTAAACATTTTTAATATTAATATATTTATCAAAGAGTAAAATAATATATATTATAATGAAAATATTCTCATGTTGTAGAACTATAGATTAATAATAATAATAATAATATTATTATTATTATCAAAAGGATCTTAAAGACTCGACAGAACTTTCCACCATTTAAAATTGGGAAGAAAAAAAAAAAATTAGGTCCCGTTTTCAATTTCTTCTCGTTTCAATTCACGAATTTTATCAGATCTGATTCATCTGAATTCCATTTTTCCAATTGAAGTCGCTTTACACGTCACTCGTTATCCCGTTATCCCGAAAAAAAGAAAATTGAATTTCCGATTTGGTTTGTGATCCCCAAAAAGGAAGAAAGGGGGAAATCTACAAGAGGGAAACAGCAAAATGTTTCGCTTTGAGCAGGAGAAGATCCGAAAACGAATTTGATTCGTAAAGTTGTTTTCTTTTCGGCAATCTAAGAGTTCCCAGCTTGGTGGGTGTTGCCATGGCCGACGCTCTCTCGCTGATTCCGGCAGCCGTGCTTCGCAACCTTGCTGACAAGCTCTACGAGAAGCGTAAAAATGCTGCTCTTGATGTTGGTCCTCTGCGCCCTTTTCACTGTTCTTGACTTTTTATTTGCAATTCGCACAATTTGGGGTTTTAGGGTTTTGGGTGTTGATTATGGATGTGTGACTATGTAGATTGAGGGGATAGTGAAGCAGCTAGCTACTGCTGGGGATCATGATAAAATAACGGCTGTTATCAATTTGTTGACTACGGAATTTACTTATTCACCACAAGCCAATCACCGGAAGGTATTTTTTGTTTTTGGGAAATTTTGTTGATTTTGTTTACTTTTCAATATATTGGTCATATTGTGTGCTGGTTGGATTTATTTTTCCTAAAAAAAATCAATGAAGGGAGGATTGATAGGGTTAGCAGCTGCAACTGTTGGGTTGACTTCTGAAGCAGCTCAGCATCTTGAGGTATCAATTTTTGAATTTTTGTTTCATTCATTTTGGTTTGTTTGTTTGTCTGTGTTGGCTTACAATTTCAACTCTTTTCTCTTGGGCAGTCATTCTAGATTCATTCCAGTAGTATTTAATAATGTTATGTCAGTTTCTTAATGCATGCTTGTTGCAAATGGACTTATAATAGGTGCAGTCTTCTTGCCCTTGTGATGGACTCTAAAGTGTCAACTTTCTGGTCAAGGAACACCCCAAAGAAAAATGTTAAACCCTGAGGGATAAAAGTTCAGGGTTTAACAGTTTTATCATAAAACTGTTAATCTAAAATCATGTGGTATTTTAATGCGATTGAGGATCTAACGTGAAACAAAACATGCAGTTAATAGAAATGCATTCTTTTGGAATGAATTTATTAGAAAATGCATTAATGTTGGGCCAATTTGAACTTATAATAAGTGTTTTTGAAATAAGAACTTTTTAAAACAATCACTTATGTAAGAATCAGATAGGATCTACATATCAAAATAAGCAGAAAACTGTTTATTTTTAAAATAAGCAGATTAGGCAAAGAAATAAAAAAAGAGAAGTCTGCTTATTTTATTAAATAAACACTTATTTAAAAAAAAAGCACGAACAAACCAGTTCATTATCCATTACTTTGTTGTTGAGCTTGTTTTAACATGACTATTCACGTATAATTATTGTACCTGACAGCAAATTGTCCCCCCTGTGTTAAATTCTTTCTCTGACCAAGATAGCAGAGTTCGCTACTATGCTTGCGAAGCACTTTACAACATTGCCAAGGTGAGAATTTGATTGTGCTGACATATGTACACGTCAACCTGATCATATACTATACTCTAATGTGCGTCTTTTTAATTTTATGTCAGGTTGTGAGAGGGGATTTTATTATTTTCTTCAACCAGATCTTTGATGCGCTATGCAAACTTTCAGCAGACTCAGATGCCAATGTACAAAGTGCTGCTCACCTCTTAGATAGGCTTGTGAAGGTATATGTTTTTCTTGAAATCCAATAAAGCGTTTGTGTTCCTATGTTTGTGTGCAATGTTTAACATATGCTGAATAGGGTTGATCTAACGGTGATTTGATAGCTGTTTTCATTAGGTGAACTGATGATTTAACTAATATAAATATTGCTTTATTGGAACAGGATATTGTGACTGAAAGTGATCAGTTCAGGTGCACCATTCTCTCAAGTCTTTTTATTATATGTTTCTCTGTACCTAGTATTTTAAATTTTCGAGAGACTTGTAGGCAAACAAATCTCTGAATGTAACTCTTTGAACAGAGCTTCGATAGGCGAGAGGTGTAAACACCAAAAGGTGTGATGCAATCTCGTATTAGACGAAGCAATTTTCACTTTTCAAAACCGAAATAAAATATTGAAAGTCAAACTACTCCACCTCTCTTGAACTTACACCGCCTCATTCCCTTCCTTTTTCTTTTTTGATCTTAGTATTGAAGAATTTATACCACTGTTGAGGGAGCGCATGAATGTTTTGAATCCATATGTGCGCCAGTTTTTGGTAGGATGGATTACTGTATTGGACAGTGTCCCAGATATTGACATGCTGGGATTTCTTCCTGATTTTCTTGATGGTATGCATATTATTTGAAGAAAGGTCATTTTCTTTCTCAACATGCTGTACTAAATGAAATTCTGCTACCTAATCATCTATAAACATCTCAGGCTTGTTTAATATGTTGAGTGATTCAAGTCATGAAATACGTCAACAAGCTGATTCAGCTCTTTCAGAGTTTCTTCAAGAGATTAAGAACTCCCCAGTAAGGCTCCTGTTTATGTATTTTTCCTCTTTTGCTTGAGTTGTAATGCTTTTAGCACTTTTCAAAGTCTAATTCTTCTTTTAAGCAATTGCTTCCCCCGTTATCTGTTTGAGGAATATGGGAGCCATCATGCCCTTTCTATGGTTTTCCCTATTCTACTTTTACATCATTGGATTCCCTTGAATTGTTATCTGTACGAGTAAAATTTATTGCAGCCTTCATCCACTTTTATATCTTTCCTATAATCCATCTTTTAGGGTTGATATACCTATTAGCTAGCAGTTGCGTTGATTAACTGAGCTGTGCCTCATTTTTCAACTACTACTTTGACACAAAAAGCAAAGTTTTTTGTTCATTTGTCATTTTCTGACTCGAGCAGTGCTACTCTTGAAGTCTGTAGATTATGGTCGCATGGCTGAAATCCTGGTACAGAGGGCTGGTTCTCCGGATGAATTTACTAGGCTAACAGCTATCACATGGGTAAGTGGTGTTGCTATTCTTTGACTTGAGAGTAAATTAATTAGTCGTGTAAACTTTATGCTTGGGGTAGACATCTCAAAACAAATAATTCTAATATCAAAAGAAACATTATTAGTTACTTGTGCTCGTTTGTGTTTTATTTATATTTAAATTTACACAACGTCTTATCCTCAATGTAACAGATAAATGAGTTTGTCAAGCTTGGTGGAGACCAGCTTGTTCCATACTACGCTGACATTCTTGGAGCCATTTTGCCTTGTATATCAGATAAAGAAGAGAAAATCAGAGTTGTAGGTTTTTGAGTTTTTTTTTTTCTTTCCTGATCTATGTTGTTTTGCTTTCTGTTTTCCGTCTTTTTAATGACATTGCTTCCTTCCATGTAAAAATAATAAATTTGAAATTATCTATGGGTTATCTGTAAGGTTGCTCGTGAAACCAATGAAGAGCTACGTGCCCTAAAAGCGGATCCAGCTGAAGCGTTTGATGTAGGAGCAATCCTCTCCATTGCCAGGAGGTGTAGTTTTCTTACCTGAGTGGTTTGGCCACTGTAGATCCTATTGAGAAATGATTACGAGGGTCCTTTCTGTTTAGCCAAGTACTTATTTTGCACTGATTATTCTGTATAATGATTTTTCACTGATCAGGCAATTATCTAGTGAATGGGAGGGTACTCGAATTGAAGCTTTGCACTGGATATCAACCCTCTTAAACAAATATCGTAACGAGGTAACATGATTGCTATTTTTGTTTATGTGAAATGCTCTGTAATGTCTTTTGTGTGATCTCCTTCATATCTGAAACAGGTTTTGCAATATCTGAATGACATATTTGACACCCTGCTCAAAGCACTTTCAGATCCATCTGATCAGGTATTGTAGTTATCCAGATATAATTTTTTTATCTCTTTCATCAGTTAATTTATTTCTCAAAATCTTTGTGCAAATATGGTTTTATTCGTGCACTTGTCTTATGGATAAGCTATAGCATTATTTGATCAAATCATATGGATAAGTTGCTGTCTTCATCACTTTTTTCTTGAAGTGCTCTCACATTCATTCAGTGCTTCCTCCACCCATTTTTCCATATGTAATAAAAATTGCTTTCAAAAAATAAGTGTTTGGCAGGGATGTCAAGTGGCTCCAGGCCTCTGCATTGAGTCTCATTAACTCTTGTTTATGTAGGTTGCATGCATCAAATTTACTTTGTACCATCCTTTAAAATTTTTTGTGCTGGGTGGGTGAAGTTTGCAGTTTGAATAAATTTACAGGTCAAAACATGACCATATCTGGTAATCAGGTGCTATGCAAAAGGAGTGGAATTTTTTATGCCATTCTTGCTTGATGTTTTTATATTTAATTTTCCTGTGTAGAATGATTTCCTATTCTCCCCCAGATGTACCTCATTTTCATTTGTTGCAGTAATGTATTTTATTTCTCTGGAAAAAATGGAGTATTTGTTGTGGCTTTGTTATAAGCATTTCTGCAATTCTACCCGCTGGTGGACATGTCATATATAGTTTTTTGACTCCTGATTCTTGACTACAGAATAAAAAACAATGCTGTTGTAGTATTGTTGACTTTGTGCACATCAAAACTCACCTGAACTGTCAGTGATTTGTTTCAGTTTTTCATTGAATAGGTTGTTCTTCTTGTTCTTGATGTTCATGCATGCATAGCGAAAGATCCTCAGCATTTTCGGCAACTTGTTGTTTTCCTGATGCACAATTTCCGGGTAGACAATTCCCTTTTGGAGAAGTAAGCAGCTGCTTTCCTCCATCCAATATATTCTTAATTTATATGTTTTTCTTTCAAGTATGTTTTTTATTAATTTTAATTTGTGGCATTGTAGACGAGGTGCTTTGATAATTCGTCGGCTTTGTGTGCTTTTGAATGCTGAGAGAGTCTACCGAGAACTTTCCACTATACTAGAAGGGGAGTCTGACCTGGATTTTGCTTCAATTATGGTCCAGGTGGGTTGACATTTCTGATATCTTTAGTGTTCACTGGTCTATGCCCCATTTCACCAAAAAAAAAAAAAGTTCTAGTCAAACAGCTACATGAAGCTTGTACTTTGTATATATTTTATTTGCTTGTATTTATGGGCTGGATCAACTGGTTTTAAAATCTTGCTGTTGGATGTACACTTGACTTCAACATTCATTTTATTATTTAATATTGTACTCAAAGTATCATGAAATTTGATAATCAATATTTCATAGGTATAGTTGAGAAATTAATATTGTTGCATTACATAATAGTGCTAGAGGATTCTTTGGTAGTTTAAGTGAAGTTGTTTTAATTTGAAGTATGGTTTGGTTACAATTTAACCAGCTATTATCCCTTCAGAATATTTTGAAAAGTTTCACTCGGTATAAATTGATGCAAGCTCAATCTTCCTTCTTTCAAATGTTAATGTGGGTTTTGTTTAAATTTCAGGTTCAATCATATTAGTGACATTTTTTAGAAAGGATCGCCAAAGATATTTGGTTTCCAATGATTAAATAATATTTTTAAAACTTAATGAGAATAATCACAAGACATTGACATATTTTTGTTTATTGTTCTCCCTCAACTCCTCAAGACATTGACATCTTATGGTTTATGATGAAGTTAAGTTTGAGTAATTATTTTTAAAATGTAACTGATTTCTATTCACTTATTTTTAAAGTGTAACCCATGCACACACACACACACACTTCATGTTTATGTAAAAATAGAGTTTCCAATCCATGTTATGATTCTACGATTTACTATCTTACGAGTCCTTCATTATGGGAACTACAATCTTGATCTTGACTCATGTCCTTAACTGGCTTTCATCTTCTTGACCTCCCTCCTTTCAAATTTACAGGCTCTGAATTTGATATTACTCACATCATCAGAACTATCCGAGATTCGATATCTTTTGAAGCAATCACTTGTTGATCCTGCTGGGAAGGATTTATTTGTTTCTTTGTATGCCTCGTGGTGTCATTCTCCAATGGCAATTATAAGTCTCTGCTTATTAGCTCAGGTAAATATATGTATATGCATATATGTATGTATATGTAAGTATGCATGTATGTATAGATTGGTTAGTATTAGTTTTATGTTTTAGCTCACATTTTTTCATTCAGACGCATTGACATTTTTAATCAACTCATGTCCTTTTCTGAAATATGAATTGTCTTCCTCAACAGACTTACCAACATGCGAGTGCTGTGATCCAGTCTCTGGTTGAAGAGGATGTTAATGTCAAATTCTTAGTCCAGCTTGATAAATTGATTCGCTTGCTGGAAACACCAATATTTGCTTATCTAAGATTGCAGGTGCTTAATTGAATCCCTTACACATACCTACGTTCTTGATATAGAACATGTATTTTGCATTTAGTCTTAATAAAATATTATCAACATGGTGGTGTTTGTTTTATGTTTCTGATGATGAAGGCTGAAGGTTGACAATCTAATCTTTTGTTTCTTTTTTCTTTGCTAAATTAGTATTTTAATTTGTATGTCCTGTTACAACTTTCATTTATCTTGACTCATTAACGTTCCTGACTTCTGTTAGGATGTAACCGACTTTCAGATGTAGTCATTTATCCACCCTCCCTAAAGCTTATTTTGTGTTGTTCATTTTGCATCTTATAGTTCATTATGGTAACCTTGAAGAGGACTTCTTGTAAAGTAAATTGAGAGCATGCAGACATCCTTTGGCTGGTGTTTATTTTTCATTGAAAGGGAAAAAGAATATGGAGAAATGTATGATTATGTTACAATTGAATAGCTGGTTGCTACTATTTTTGGTGGCTCTCGATTTCTTTCACGATGAAATCATATTATGTCGTTCCCAATCAAGTCTCACTTCCTACCAAGAATATTTTCGATCCTTATAATAGTTTTTATCCTTCTTTTGTTGTAGTTACATTTTTAATCGTTTCTCTTATGTACCTGAATTATAATTTCATTTTACAGCTTCTCGAACCTGGAAGATATCCATGGCTGTTTAAAGCATTGTATGGTCTTCTGATGTTGCTTCCTCAGGTCTGTGTGTAACTTAAACAATGTTTTTTTTCTCTTTTTCATAAATCATGCAATTCACATCCCTTATGCCCTGTGGAATGTGTTCAAACATCCTTTAGAGGGAGCCGAATTCCTATACTTTTAACATTGTTTTAAGTGTTAAGCATTTTTGTAGCATCTAGGATTGACATTTTGTTTCATAACACCATGTTTACGGGTGTACATAGGTTGTCAATAATGTTATTAAAACTTCCAGCCACTCGCTGAGGGTTATGATATTTCTTTATTAATGTTAAGTTGCTTACACTGACGTTCAAAGAATAGGTGGATTGTATCCTAGTGTAAATTAATGTGTAAACTCTAAATTTTGATGATACAAAGGGTTTGCTGTTTATGTTAACACCTCATTTATGCTATCATGCAGCAAAGTGCTGCCTTCAAGATTCTCAAAACTCGCTTAAAAGCCGTGCCATCGTATTCCTTCAACGGTGAGCAATTGAAAAAAACATCCTCAGGAGGGAATCCCTACCATTTTCTCCAAAACATGTCTGGTGGATCTCAAGTCAATGAGGACGGTGACATAGCTTTGGATCGTGGGAACTCACTCAATGGGATAAATTTTTCTGCAAGGCTACAACAGTTTCAGCAAATGCAGCACCAGCATCGTATGCATTTCAAAACACAGACGTCCAAAAATTCCTCCTCCTCAGCAAAGGTGGGCTACCTTATTCATTCTGCATATACTACTTTTAGACTCTGTTATTAAGAAACTAAGACGAATTTTCTCTATTTAAGTTATAATTAACTTATGGAAGCTGTGAGGTGTATATATTGATTTTCACTTATGATAGAAGTTCTGTTTATGGAAAAGTTTATCTGATACGATTACTGTTTCTGTTTTAAGACTATTTTAATAAACCGTATTTTATCAGTCACGAGTTGCATTTTCTTTGTTTTAAAATGCAGGAAACACAGAGACATGAAGAGCCAAAGCGACTTCAGTTGAGTGAGCTTAATGTTGTTGCTCCTTCAAGATCATCTAAAAGAGCCCAGGGTAGCTAGAACATTGCTCATTGCCCATATTGAGTCAACCTTATTGTGCACTGATCCCAGTGTATGTGAACTTTGAATGGGATTGGGTATTGATTTGTAAAATTGTAAATCATAATAGCTCCTTTCATTGTACTTATCATAGAAGGTTGGGGTGGTGAAAGATGGGTTTTCGAATCATCATGAGTATAAAGCTTTGGCTTTGCTGGGCTATTCTTTTGACCTTGTAAACGAAGTGCATACCCACGTGGTTCTGTTGTTTTTGTTGAAAACCATGTGGGCTAGAGGGGATATTTTATTTAGAAAAGTTGCCTTTTATTTATCGTGTCATGTGCTGCCATATATATATATATATAATAATAATAATAATAATAATAATAATAATAATGATAATACTAATAATAGTATAATATAACAAAAAATTAGCTGCTTACTGTTTTGAGTTGGCGCATACAAGAGTTTAGTTGTTTTCGTATATGGTTTGATTTCATTATTTCTGGACAATGTGATTGCTTGTTTAAATGGGATTACGATTGTTATTATTATTCAAACAAGGGTTGAATTTTCCATCCTAAATTTATTATTGTAAGTGTAGGTAAATTGAATCAATTGGATGATATACGGACATAGAATAATTCATATGCTCACCTTTTCCTTTTCAACAGGTCTCTTTACGTACGCTTTAGTTTTCTTTTGCTTCTATAATAAAGTTCAAGTAACCACTAATTGTTATTCTAACTAAAAATTGAAATAGACTCATGGCCATAGTCCCGCATCTCTTTTAAGATTGAGGAAGCTCCAGTTACAAGGTTCAATATGATGCAGGTGAAAATTTACACCGTATAAGAACTCTTTCCGTACTTTTTTATTACATATACATAAATCTACAAGTGTTGATTGTTGATTATAATAACATAGTAGCAAGTGCAAACCCAACTGATATGCCTAGCAGTACAGCCTGAAACGAAAAACTGCAAACTCAAGAAGAACGATGAACAATCCCCGGGGAGAGCAAACATGGTCACTTAGCAGGGGATGTCAGTTTCAGTTAAAAGGTTGAAACATTGCTCTTATGTTGTGTGGTAACTATTATTCTTGGTTTCACAGGGCATAGATCTTCTCAATGTCAGAATCATATTCATCCAAGTCTGATATATTTGCAGAGTAAGACCATGAGAAAGATTTGCTTCCACTTGCTCTCTTGATGCGTCTCTGGGAATCACTGCGGAAAATACCGAAATGTTGTCGAAAAACAAAGTAGCACATGCTTAATAGAGTCCCCACTAGAATAGGTACTCCCAAAAGGGTTATGGTGATAGCCATCCATGTTTTCCCTCCAACAACCTCAAAAGCTATTGCTAGAAAAGCACCACAAGTGCAAGCACATGCAGCCCACATCAACTTGTTAACCACTGACACAAGCTGCTTTTGAGCCCTTGTGTCCCAGGCTACCAAAGTGATTTGAACTACCACAACTGCAAGAGAAATGAAAAGGGATGTAGAATTTAGAAAGCAGAAAACTTGGAAACTAAGATGATCGGCTATATTGGCTTTTCCAATCTCTTCTCCGGGTTGCACTTGATATTGACCCGGCAAATTGAAGATGGCCAAGAAGGCTATTGAGGCAAAAAGAACAGCAACCACTGTGACAGAATTAATGGTGTTTTGAACTGCCTCTCTATGAAGTTTCTTCAGTTCCTTGGCAATTCCAGAAACCCGTCGACGAGTCGTTTCATTTTGTATAAGTTGCGACTGCACCTCATGCTTTATGTCACTCACGGTTCTTTTAAGTTCCATTGCTTCGTCTACTTTGCCAACATGTCTGGCATGCTTAGCTCCGTATTCTGTAAGGGTTTCCTGGATTTCCAAAGCAGAATCTCCATATGGCAATTTATCTGCCAAATCCAAGGCTTTTTCCTTCTGCTTGTTGATGGCATTAACATCCATAGCAGAATAGCTTAGCAAAAGGATCACTATCTGAGAAAAGAACTACGTGTCAGTAAATCCAGGGAACAATCATGAACAGAAACAAGTCCATTCACAATTCAAATGCATAATCCACTCTCACTTAACAAACAAGAGGTGGGATTTAATACAAAACAACCAATAGGCAATGTTGTATGACCAAACTACAAAGGAAGTTCATACATCTTTTGTATTCTATACATTTTTTATAGCAGTTGTATTGTCTTAAAATCATCCCATGCCAACCTTGGATTTTCCCATTATCCAAACTGGCAACTTATTTATGTTCCAGAAAACTAAGATCTTCTAGACAAGTATATGAAACCAAAGCAAGTATTGTATCAAAAAGAAAAAATACAGCCAGTGTTCAATAGAATGTGAATTTAACCTGCGAACGGCATTTCCTTGTAGCCATGTGAAGAGCTGTATTACCCTTTTTATCTCGCTCATTCAATATAGAAGCATCAGCTAGTAATATCTCCTCCACTACTAAAGTACACTGTCCTTTGACAGCCATATGAAGTGCAGTTTGACCTTTTTTATCTTTTATGCATACTATTCCTGGATCACGAGCAATAAGTGCTTTTACAATGCGAACCACGCCATACCGAGCAGCATTGTGCAATGAAGTTTTTCCGTTTTTCCTAACAATAAACATTGAACTGACATCAACATCCAAGATAGCATTCACTACATCCAAGTGGTCTTGAACTGCAGCAGAATATAGAGGACTGGTGTTTGAGGAGTCGCATAACTTGCACACCTCAGGCCAAGTATTCAAAAGCTCCCTCACAATATCTGGAAATAGATTGGCAACGATAAATATATCATAATTGAAATACTCATTTAGAATCAAATATTGAAACATGATAATAATCCATTCATATTGTCTCTGATTTCTAACATTCTTGGACCTACAAACATTACATAAAAATTGCATCCTAGAGTACCATACATGATAACTTGTCACTCAGCAGCTATCTACAATCCTAATAGCTTACACATGTGTTAACATCAAATCCATGGCAATCAAAGCAGACTTGAGAATTCAGAAAGAAAATATCAACACTGAGGACACATCGATTGCAATTCATGATTTTGGAGCATTTTGTATTTCACAGTTCCTCATCCAAAGAAAGAAGCAACAACGAGATAGATCACAGACATTATTTGGCAACCTTTTAGACCAAATTTTCAGAGAAATTATTTATGATGTGATCTCCCTCTTCCCCTTTCTACCGAACTAAGACCATGCAATTTTCGATTCTTACAATTGCTTCCAGTGGCTCCTTGTTTGCCCAAACCATCTCAATCAACTTTTTTCAGTCCGTTTTTTCTCAATTGGTCTCATATATTATCATTTCATACACACATTTAACGAAAAAAAGGGTATTAGCACGTATGCTTGAATTCCAACATCAAGATTGCATCATGAGAGACTATGGTTGAAACATTTAATTTGTAGTAATGACAACATGGGGAGTCACAACAAGTCCATCATATAAATGATGTGTGTATTTTCATGTCCAAAAGAGAATCATAAAAACTACCATAAAAAATTGTGAGTTAACAGCAACAATAAATTATTCAATCCAAATGAAAAAACAAAAATACGAACCTAGATGGCCACGTTTGGCAGCAACATGAAAGGCGTTCATATCAGACTTGGAGCGAATCTTGACGGCTTCAAAGTCACACAAGCTGAGCAAGTAGCTGAAAATCTCTTTCAGATCATTCTCTGCAGCGATGTAAAGTGCACTCTCTCCAGCATCGTTCTGAAGAGACATCACATCAGAGAGCGATGACCCTTCTTCATTCTTCACTTTCTCCACCAGTTTCTTCACCCCATCAAAGTCCCCAGATCCAACACTCGCAAATATTGATTGGTACGCTAAGAACCGCACACCCTTTGACTCCATCATGCACTTTCTCTCTCACACTCTCTCTCAATTCAACAAACAAAAAACAGGGTTGTTGTTATTTCACTGTTTCAGCTACCTTCCATGTGAAACCCAGTTGCAGAAATGCTGAAATTACGAAACTTTACTTGTTTTTTCCTAAGATGGAGATAGAGATGGAGAGAGAGAAGGTAGTGGAAGGGATATGGATGGATGAATGAATGGATGGTGGGCACAAAGAGAAAGGGTGATTGAGAATGCGATACTTTCTTGCTTGCACTCAATTATTTGTTTGGAGTGGATTTATTTATTTGTTTGCGTGTGTTTATCCTTAATTAATTAGTAATAAATGCGTGATGTTGAGTTGAGAAGATAGAAAGAGAGATCTTTGCATTTGCACAGAAAATCCAAGTGGGTGATGCCATTGACTTTTACAATGCGACAACATTACTAGACCCGACCACTGTAGCTTCAAACTACGTGTTGATGTCACAAACACAGTTTCATTTTATGCGTGTTAATCTCAAGCAGTACCACATCGTTTATGTTTTCCAAGAACTCCATAATATATTATTTTTGTGTTGAACAACTAAAAGTTTTAACTATATGCAGTGAAAATATTTAAGAAAAAAGTATTATGTATATATTTTAGTTGTAAATAAAATTATTAAATGATTTATTTTAAAAATCTAAAATGGTTTAAAATGATAGAGAAATAAATTAAAAAGAAAATGAACTGAAATATTAATTTTGTCTTACAACAATTTTGTTTCAATCAAGAAGAATTATTAACAGCAATGAAGTTATTATTAACTATGGGTATCTTTTAGTTACTCCAACAAATAGACCATAGATTTAAGTACCACTTTAGATGTTTGTCTTACTCTCAGGAGACTTTACATATGACATTTATGTTAGGCTAGTAAAATAAATTCTCAAAAACCAATATCATAATAACAAAAATTTAAATTAATTTTTGTTTAGTTTTTTCTTGTTTCTTTCAATCAGGGATAGATAATAAATTAAATGCATTTTAAAAATTTCTCTACATTTTTTTAACATATCCAATGTATATTTCGGGTTATCCATAAATATTCAAAGATAACTTTACATATTTTTTTATCTGTAGCCCAAAAACTTATCAAAATACCCTTAAAATTATAAAACTGACTAAATCTCATTTTTAACCAAAAGAGTATTTGATCCAAGAAGAAAGAAATACGTGGGGGCACCCAAGAGGGAGTGCACTTGTTTTTTGTGCCGAAAATGTTGAAATCTGAGTATGCAAAACTCACAATTAGTGAGAGAAGTTAAGGTTTGTATGCCGCGTAATTATGAGTTTTAATAACATTATCGGCAAGTGTTAAAATTGATGGAAGTGCTAATTGAGACTTTAAAAACCTACATGAAAGTTTGAAGCAAATAAATGAAAAGTTGGCTGATAAAATTAAATATACAATAATTTAAAATAACACACTTTTTCACCTTATTAGCATTTTTCTTTTTTAACAATATATTCAAAACATGTGTAATTACTTTATAATTTGAAAATAAAATCGAGTTCATAAATTGATTAGAATTTCGAGTTCATAAATTCTTTATCAATGTAATAAAAACACTCTCACTTAATCAGATAACTCAATAATTAGTTTGTTTACTTCACTAAATAAAAGGAAACATAAAATAGGCAAAGCTCTTAGCTACAGAAATAAAATTGATTAAATTTACAAATGGAATATGTATGTTATATCTATAATTCACCAAAGTTACTATCGCCAAATAGTATAGTATTTATTTTATTTTCGATTCAAAGAAAGGAACTCCGCATAGCTTTAGATTTCAGATTCTAAGTATGACACTAATGGCTACCGTGTAGGGTTATGACGCTATAAAAATTTGCGACGGATTTCCTTTTCCGCATGGCACAATATTACAGATTTATTTTGATTGCAACTATTACTACAAAAGATGTTAGGGAAATCTAGGAAAAACCATATTTCATTTCTATTTAAACTACTCCTTTGAGAAGGGATTCTTAAAAATAAGATTAGTTTAGTAGAATACATTCAAATAATACATCTTTTATAAATGTTTACTACAATTACAAGTTTTACACGTTCCTTTCAAATAAGATATTATGGAATTAGAAAAATAATACTTGTTACAACGTTTACTTGTACGACGGTGCAACAAAGATCAATGATAAACTATGATAACAGTAACAATTTTGATAGTATTTTTAGCTCTTTCTAGCTATAACAATTTCATAAATTTAATTCTAAAATTTAAGATAAATCTGGTTTACAAAACTCCAACTATAATAGTTAAGAGTTAATAACACTAATTTTAAAAAATTAACTTTTGCATCCACATCTTGATTAAAAGTAGCCTTGTTCCATAATTAGTAATTTACAAAACAACAAATATAACAAGTTCTTAACTTTAATAATTTAAAATTTTGAATCAAACATAATATTTGAATTTTTATTTAATTAAATAACAATGTTAATTAAGAATAAAATTACCTATAAAATAACAAAAAAAATGAATTAGCACTACTATATATATTGTAAGAAACGAAGACATAAAAACGAATATGAATGATTAAATTTATATTCAATCATTATTATTAATAAAATATTTCATACACTTACTTTTATTAAATGCTATTGAATAGAATATGTTTTTAGTTTCTATTTAAGTAACTGGTTTTGACTTTGATCTCCACAATAGAATTTTATTGCTTTTTTTTTCGTTCAAATTTTGAAATTACTTTTTCAAGTTCATAATAAATTTGCGAATTTTGAATTTAAACTTTTTTTTCATTGAATTTAATGCGTTAAAATTTTTAAATCATTATTTTCAATCCTTGCTATTCATGTTAAGACACAAATAAAATTTAATTTACATATCTAAAGAGTCTTTTGATGTATCGCCATTAATTCCTTTTTTCAAAAATTAATTAATGTCATGAAAAAAAAATGACAATTTTCAATTTTAGAGAAACAAAAAACGGAAAATAAATTTTACAAGAAGCATAATCAAAACTTTCTCATTTATAAGAATCAAATTTTAGACCTATGTTATTTTATTTCGTGTTAAAGTTAAAAATATATCGGTCCAAATTGATTTCAATATCTTGACTGGTATTTAACTGGTTAAACATGTTTTGAAATCATCCAGATTTGTTAAAGACCAGTCACCAGATCGTGCCAATTGAATTGGCAAGTCCAATCGTATTTCTAATAACTATGGTTTTTCCTTACATTATCTCATATCATTCTTACTATCTAATTTTTTTAAAAACCCTTCTATATAACTGTTTTGAAAACCTGAAAAATTAATAACCCAATTTATACACCCAAAGTATCCGAGTAAACGTTACCCATCCATACACAATTGCAAACCTCGACTCTTACCCTCAATCTTAAAGAAGGTCCCCTTACTTTTCTATCTTAAAAGCAGCCTTTTAAAGCTCGGCGGGACCGGGTTAGTTAAGAATTACAAACTTTAAACCGTGACAGTTTGGTAGGTCAGTTAAATCCAACAAAAGTTTGGACTGTTCTAACTGAAATTTCCATCTTTGGAATAAAATGGATGAGCAGAGGTTTGAACTAGACCCAAAGGCTAACGAGGCCCTATCATAGAAAGGCCTAGTAAACTAAAGGGAGTTAATTCTTCTAAGAATGAGCCCCTGTCAGAAGAAAAGGTGCACATCCTCTTGTCAGGAGAAACATGGAATTGGTCACTATACAGGTGCGAGACATGACCGCAACTTAAGATTCAATTACCATGAAAAGATTAAAGGATCGGGGGAATGAGTACCTGTAATAAAATCTAATACGAGCAAACCAGAACTAGATTGCAAGATCACGAACAAAATCTCCCTAAAGATGGCAATAGCTTCATTCACAAGTAATCAACGTAATCTAAGTATTTTCTTTGGCGTCTACTGGTCTATCTACTGCTTATAATACAAAAAAATACAAGTTTTTGCAATAGACATGGATCCATGAAGAGATCAATAAAGTAACTTACCTTAAAGGTAAAAGGACATTTAATTGACTGATATGAAATTAACCCCGTAAAGAATACTTCTTCCCTGTAAAAGCTTGAAATTTCGACTCTTCCTTCTCTTTAGGTGGCTCTTGTTTAGGCTCTTTTGCCTGCACAGACGGAAGATGTAAAAGTTAGCAGTCCATCAATTACTATTCAAAGGAGGATCAGATGTTGAATCCGGAAATGATTTGAAATATACCAAAAAGTAGTCAAACAGCAAATTACCTTTCCTGTCTCTCTAGTACGGTTTGCATTTGACCCAAATACAAGCTTGCCCTGAGATTGACGAGCATTACTTTGTGAGCTAGAAGTTGTAGAAGACTGCGAATTGACATTTGGAACATCAGGTTTCTTGTCCTTGGACCCTGAGGAAGAAGAAACTGGAGGAGGCTGATAGTTCAAAGGTTTTCCATCCAAGCGCCTCCCAGTTCCAGAAAATGGGTTGAACTTAGGCTCAGTTTCAGCAGGGTTATCCTCAGCTGGAAGGAGGAACGTGCATAACAAAAAAGAACATTAATATAATCATATTGTGCATTTTATTATAAAAGATTAATCCTCCCATTGATTGAATCTTGAACAGAATGCCAATTATATATAAAAAAATATAGTGAAACCATCATTGTCAACTAACAAATATTAATGTTGTAGACATCAACAGCAATCATTTAAAATTAACAAATTTTAGCGAGTAATGACAAGGACTCATAACATAATTGACTCGTAAACATATGGTCAGCAGCTACACCCTCAGTTTTTTTTTTTTTTTTAATAAAAAAAAAAAAAAAAAAAATTTTAATTTAAATTTTTTATACTATCTATCTATTTATATTTATAAATTATTAATTAAAATTAAAATTA
>Ga0099824_1005466_pt1 | contig 17884 bp, 15 predicted proteins | sample SiratrowhiteBW_FD_76837 | JGI IMG/M metagenome (GOLD analysis project Ga0099824, IMG submission 76837) | Root nodule microbial communities of legume samples collected from California, USA - Siratro white BW | ecosystem: Host-associated > Plants > Roots > Nodule | place: USA: California... | reverse complement strand
TTAAAATTTTTATTTTTTTTTTTTTTTTTTTTTGTAATTAAATTTTTTTTCTTTTTTTAAAATTTTTTTTTTTTTTTTTTTTTTTTTTTTGTTGCACCTAGTTGAAATTAATTGTTTAAAACTCATTTTTCCGCGAACTTACCTAAATAGAAACTGTTTCTGTTTACATTTGATTATGAAAATAATCGAATATACGTGTAATTGGATTATCTTTATTCGCTGTAGGAAATATGGGATGAGGTTGGTGAGAGTGACGAGCAACGAGACGAAATGCTTCTTCAGTTAGAACAGGAATGCTTGGATGTGTACAAGAGAAAGGTTGAGCAGGCTGCGAAGTCAAGGGCACAACTACTTAAAGCTTTGTCTGATGCTAAGCTTGAGCTTTCCAGTCTTCTATCAGCACTTGGAGAAAAGAGCTTTGCTGGAATTGTTAGTAACTACTTGACAATGTCTTATATTGGCAATACAGAACCCACAAACTCCGTATTTTGCTTTTGTATTCTTATGCATACTTTTTTTCCTTTCACAGCCTGAGAACCCTTCTGGAACTATCAAAGAACAGCTTGCAGCTATAGCACCAGTACTTGAACAGTTATGGCAACAAAAGGAAGAAAGAGTTAAGGAGTTCTCTGATGTACAGTCCCAGATCCAACAAATATGTGGAGAGATAGCTGGGAACTTGAACCTTAATGATGTTTCGCCTGCAGTTGACGAGTCTGACCTCTCCCTCAAGAAGTTAGATGAATATCAATCTGAGCTCCAAGAACTTCAAAAGGAAAAGGTAACCCTGTTATAATGGGCAATAATGTGCATCAGTTAGTCACAAATTTGGAAACCCCATATTCTTTCGTTCACAAAACATGTTGAGAATTTTGTTCCATTGCGCTTTGATTGGCAGAGTGAGAGGTTGCACAAGGTTCTTGAATTTGTGAGTACTGTGCATGATCTATGTGCTGTCCTTGGCATGGACTTCTTCAGTACTGTAACTGAGGTACATCCAAGCCTAAATGATTCTACTGGTGTTCAATCCAAGAGCATAAGTAACGACACCCTAGCTAGGCTGGCTAAGACTGTCTTAACGCTGAAAGAAGATAAAAAACAGAGGCTGCAGAAGGTAATGCCTTTAGAACATTTTTTTTCCTTAATTTTTATTTGGACAATGGCTGTTAACTATATTTCCAATGTTATCAATTTTGGTATATTTTGGCTGTTGGCTTGCCAATCATGTGTATGTTTTCAAGAAATCCCCATCAATTCTGAATGTGACACCCCAAATTGATATTACCTTCAAATGTTTTCCTTACATTTCTGGTTGTCTTTTAATATAATGCCATTTATTTTGACTTTGACCCGGATTTGTCTTGCAGCTTCAAGAATTAGCTTCTCAATTGATTGATCTTTGGAATCTAATGGACACTCATCCAGAGGAAAGGAGTCTATTTGACCATGTTACCTGCAATATGTCAGCTTCTGTTGATGAAGTCACTGTCCCTGGTGCTCTTGCTTTGGATCTGATTGAGCAGGTACTGAAGACCTTCTTTAAGTTTACAGATTCGAGCTCCAATATGATATTAACTGTTTTATTTTTTCGTTAATGCAGGCTGAAGTGGAAGTCGAGAGACTTGATCAGCTTAAAGCCAGCAGGATGAAGGAAATTGCTTTCAAGAAGCAAGCGGAGCTTGAAGAGATATTTGCCCGTGCTCATGTAGAAGTAGACCCAGATGCTGCGCGGGAGAAGATTATGGAATTGATCGATTCAGGAAACGTTGAACCAGCTGAATTACTGGCTGACATGGACAATCAGATAGCAAAAGCAAAAGAAGAAGCTTTAAGTCGAAAAGATATATTGGACAAGGTTGAGAAATGGATGTCAGCATGTGAAGAGGAGAGTTGGCTTGAAGACTATAATCGGGTATTTGCAATTTCCCTTCTACTTTCTTTTCTTGTCGAGTCTGAATTATTGGTTGTGCAGAGTCTTGGTGAGACTGTGTATCTGATCGGAATCGTGATAACAGAAGTTGTAAATTATCTAACCAGAGTCAATCTTCATTCATCTTTATTCTATAGTTTGCTTTCTCAGTTTCAGTAATTAGTTATTTCATAAGATGATTGAAATGTTTCATGCCCTGTTTCAAAAATACGCAAATTTTAGCTTTAGCTTTGCTACGAGTTACGGTCGTTACATAAAATGGTTGCATAATCTTCCTCATTTGGATTACAATTTTTTTCTGACACAATTTCACAACCTTGTAAAACAGGATGATAACAGGTATAATGCAAGTAGAGGTGCACATTTAAACCTCAAACGTGCAGAGAAAGCTCGGATATTGGTCAACAAAATTCCAGGTATTTACTGAAAGAAATTACGACCATCATCAGATGTTATTAGTCAATCTGCTGTCTGTGTATGCAAGGCAAATGTTGTCACATTTTTGGAATAATTTTTTTCTTTCGGTGGAATTGCAGCTTTGGTCGATACATTAGTTGCTAAAACTCGTGCATGGGAAGAAGATCATGGCATGTCATTTACATATGATGGCGTTCCTCTTCTTGCCATGTTAGATGAATATGCCATGCTCAGGCATGAACGGGAAGAGGAAAAACGGAGGATGAGGGTAAGTTTCACCAATAAGATGATTAGGATGACTCGTTGTCAGATTGATTTAAGCACTTAATAAAAGACCACAACTCTGCGAGAAGAAAAATATAACTTATCAGATGGGCCTGTTTCTGTTAACTATTCTATATTTGTTGAACTTACAGTTCAGAAGTAATAATATATATACACTTTGCACTCTGTAGGATCAGAAAAAGCACCACGAGCAACGAAACACAGAACAAGAAGCCATCTTTGGCTCAAGACCCAGTCCTGGTAGGCCAGTTAGTTCTGGTAAGGTAGGAGGTACTCGTGCTAATGGAGGAGCTAATGGTACACCTAACCGACGGCTTTCGCTCAATGCTCATCAAAACGGAAGCAGGTCCACTACAAAAGATGGAAAAAGAGATATCAGACCAGCTGCTCCTGTGAATTACGTGGCCATATCAAAAGAAGATGCTGCTTCCCATGTTTCTGGTACTGAACCAATCCCTGCATCACCCTGATAATGAGATCTTCATTTTCGACCCTATAATTTCATCTTTGTAGCATGATCAAATACTAGTTACTGCTTTAGGAATTATAATATGGAGTGACGAGTAATTAGAGAGAAACTGTTTTGAGCTGTGTATGTTCAATTTGCCATTTGGAGGTTTTCTCAATACATGTGCCCTTTAATATGAAAATATAGTGCTAGTCCTGCCTTTTTCCAATCCCTGGCTCCTCCTATTCATTGGTTTCTTTCACTTTCGAGTGTTTCTGAAACCGTGTTTAGATAGGTGAAAGACTAAAAAAAAAATGTTGAAGCAAGCAACAAATAGTTCGTTCTCACTCCATGCCCCTCCATCAGAATGACAGAATCTGAAACCTAACACGATGTTCGTCCTTTATGCTGTCAGGCAAATTTCATAATCCATGTTTTCTCCTTGTGAGATGTTTTGGCATTGTGACCCTGGCAATTGTTCTTTCAAGTCACGGAGAAAGCAGCAAGGATGGTCCAAAATCAAATCTCGTGTTTAAGTTATTTGAGCCATGGAATAATATTAAGCAAATTCACTTATTATTTACTTTTCATTAAAGTAATAACTTGAAAAGAAAGAAAGAAAAGGTTATTATTGCTTGTAAACATGTTGAAAAATCAACGTCAATCCTACAAATATTTCTTTCACTGTTGGCATCTCTGATGCGTGTAGCGGACCTCCAAATGGATATACAAACTTACAAATCAAATTCACTTAGACGATACGGAATAATGTTAATATACTCATTGCTGATTGCAAAAGGATATTGACAACAATGTCCACAGCCTACATCCTCGTCTAATTGTGTAGAGACCCACATTGATGTGGTAGAAACATCAATACGACACTCTTTAAAATAATCCTGTGATTTTTATTGTTATTTCACTTTTTGAAAAATAAATTTGTTAGATAAAATATTTTTTATTAGATTAAAATTATTGAACACTACATTGTACCAAAATACCACAACATTCACATTCTTTAAATTATGTGTCAGTTACCAATTATTTTAAAAGCACCCAAATAAAAATATTTACAATAATTTTAAAATATTAGGTTCCCACAGTGTGAGTGGCTTTATATCCGGTGATTTATTAGGGAGACTTTCAACTATTTAATTCACGAGGTCGCACTTTATCTCAAGCGATATTCTCCTTTATACTCCCATTTTCTGCTATTATATTCACATTTACTTGTCCAAAAGGTCAAGGTTGAATAGTTTTAGGTTTTTAGTTCCACCCCTGAATACAATCTTCTTAGATCCATTGCTACCTACTCCCATAAGATATTTTTTTTAGCAAGAGTTTTAATGACTTTTTTTTTTTAGAATTCTTAAAAAGGATTTAAATTGTCTTTCTTCAAGATTGACTAATTATAGTTTTCTTTCTCCAAGATAATAGTTACTTAATATCTTATTATAATATCACGCTTTTAACCTTTTCAATAATATGGTATGATTTCCAGTAATCAACTCTTTATTTTCTCTCATTAGGAGGGGATCCATGTATTTTAAAGGACTATACTTTCTTATTTATAACTAAGAAAATCAATTGCTACTTTTGAGAACGTTGTCGTTACATTTCTCCTGTTGTGAAAAGTTATATCAAGTTACAAATTATTTGATAGCACTTTTGAATCGTCTTTTAAGTAAAAAGTATATAATTATCTTACTAATAGGCATGTGTTATCTCCAACATATTGAAAAGGTAGAATTTGAACTTTTTCTCGTTCTTTGAAGTCTCTAAAAATAGTTACAAAGATCGAAATTGTGGTAGGGAGATCGTTGAATAGTTGAATGAATCTTTAGAGGTATTTTTTATAAAAATATTTTAATACTTTGTAATAAAATATATTATTTGGAAAAAGAATTAAAGGAAATCAAAATTTCATAAATTTAGAAAAGTAAATTGATTAGTTAAAATTAGAAAATTTAAATTTTTACAAAAAAAGATAATAAAAATTTTACAAATTTCATAAACTTTTTTTTTCTTAAATTGCGTTTTGGGCTTATTTGCTCGGCCTCGAAACATAATCAGTAAGATTATTTTTTTAATATATGTTGGGAAAAGTTTTTTTAAGTTAAAATTTATCGTCATTATTTTTGTTTTTTTTTTTATACATTCAAATCTTATTTCTTAACTGACATTATTAATGATTTTTTTTATTAATATTAAAAGTGTTTTTTAATGTTAAATATCACTTTTAGTCAAGATATATTATTGAGTTACATTTTATTCACGCATTTTTTACCAACATCAATCAGAATATAGGTTAAAGTTATTTTTTGATTATTTTTATCAGAACTATTAACTTTGAGGAAATCGAATAACTACCGAGTTTTGTTAATGAAATAGTGAGTGAATATTTTTATATAAAACTCAAGTTAGTAACAGCTGATAGAAGTATATAATAATTATTTAGTAAACAAAACTGAAATTGAATAGATTTTCTAAAAAAATAATATCGTATATATGGATTTTTAAGTTTAGATTAATACTCGGTCCAAATTGTTATTTTATTAAATTGTTAAGTCTTATAATAGAAATTAGTTTTAATATCCAATCTGAATTATCTATCTGACTGTACATCCTTATCTTTTCAAATAAATAATATTGTATTTTGATATTATATCTATCTTTCCTGATAATATTATTTCTTTATAGTTTAGTATTAAATAATACATTAAGGAATATTAATGAAGAATTTTATCACCTATATTTTAACAAAACTATTTTTTATTGTTATGTCATCTATGACCTTTTATAGACGTGAATGATTTTTTTTTTTTTACTTATTTATGCCGAAATTTTAGTCAACTTTAATATAAATTATATTTAATATATTTGAGATTATCTAGTTGTCTGTCAAAAGTTAAAAGTTTTTCTCAATTGATTGATATTTATCAAAATCTTCGAAATCAATATCAACGAAATCTAATATCTATAGAATTATTGTTTGGCAGAATCAAATTTTTTGAGTTTGAAATTTACAGTGATTATATTTTGGTAAGATCAATATCACTAAAATATATTTTTGTATTTTTTGATAATTAAAATATTATACTAAAATAAAAAAATAAATCTAGAAATTTTAAATCACTTTATACAAAAAAAAAATAAAAAAGTAAATAACCTAAAATAAATTCAAATTTGCTATATTAAATTTTATAAAAGTTATAAAAAAAATTCCTCAAGAAAATGAAGACTAGGTTTTAACTGGTTTTGTCACTTCAATGCCATGTAACAACAACATAAATAAGAGCTCTGAAACATTTAATGAAAGTGCTATTTAATCCACTCAAACCTTTAATCAGAATAAAGTTATTGTCCTGTTTTTTTTTGCAGCATTAAAGTCTCTGTATAGCCACTTACAACGATTTGTTGAGTCCATTCAATTAAATCGAATTTGATTAAGAGAAAAATAAAAGCTCCAAACCTGCATCTAATCCTTCCGATTATTTATTTTTTCAACTCGCTTAATCTCTAATTAACTGAAATAATGAAATTGAAATTGTATGGTTTTAAAAGTCAACCATAAAAGTCGTCATTTCCATCAAAGATTTTTCAAGTAACGCTTATAAAATTCAATTTAAAATTAAAAATACAAACAGTTTTAATCAAATAAAAATAACCAATATATATATATATATATATATTCACTAATTTTTAAAACTTAATTTTAATTAATATCTTATTTTGAGTATTTTTCTTAACTGCTAAGCTCTTTCTGTTTTTCTTTTTTAATAATTAATAGTTGGTTCGGCGGGGAAAGACGGTCGAACGCATCGCACAAGGTTGGAATAAAGCGAACAAACGACGCCGTTTTGGTATCTGAGACCTTCGGCGTTTTGAATCTCTGAAAACTGAGATGGCAAACGAAAACGAACCCGCGAAGCTGCTGTTACCGTATCTTCAACGCGCCGATGAATTGCAAAAGCACGAACCACTCGTCGCTTATTACTGTAATTCTCTTTTCACTCCTCTTTCTTTTTTTGGATCGGTACCTATTTTTCATTATTGCGATTTTTCTGTTTCTCTGATCTGAAATACTCTAATCCATTCGTAAATTATTATGATTAATTTGTTTTTGATAAAATTAGGTCGATTATATGCAATGGAACGGGGGTTGAAGATTCCGCAAAGTGAGCGCACAAAGACCACCAATGCTCTTCTCGTCTCGCTCATGAAGCAGCTTGAGAAGGTTCTTAGTCAAACTTTGTGGATTCGTTGTGCTGATTGTAATTGAAATTAACTGAAACATAATATGACCTGCAAATAGCTAAATAAATAATCGTCTGTTATACTTTAATTGATCTCGAGGAGCCCTAATTTTGATATTGAAAAGATGAAGCAAATCTAACCTAATCTAATCGTGTTAAATAAATGTGTTTGAATGTGAATAATAATGAATTCGTGTTTGAGTGGCAATCTGCAGTTTTATTTTCCTTTGAAAGATTTTAGTGGCTGACATGTTTGATTGGGTACGTTTACGATGTTTTTATTTACTCTATTGAGATATACGAACTATGTTGTTTTTCCAGGATAAAAAGTCCATCCAGTTAGGGCCTGAGGACAATTTATATCTCGAGGGTTTTGCTTTGAATGTGTTTGGAAAGGCAGACAAACAAGATCGTGCTGGAAGAGCAGATTTGTATGATAATATCACTCTTTACTTGTTCTTTTAAATGCTAGGATTGAAATAAATAACCGTTTTTAAGCTTATATGTTGGTTTGTTCTGTTGTATCAGTTTCTATTACTCTTATCTCAATTTTGTGTTGAGGTTTAGAAGGGATTTTTGTATGTTCTTGTTCCTTTCTCTTGAACAAGATAGTAGATCACTCTCTTGACATACCAAGTATCTGTCTTTTGCCAATTGTTTGTCATTCCTTTCACATGTCATTTGCATAACTATCTTGAGTGTTAGAATTTTTCGTCTGTGATAAGTTTTTAACATATATTCTTTGACCTTTTACAGGAATACTGCAAAAACATTTTATGCTGCCAGCATCTTTTTTGAGATTCTTAATCAATTTGGAGCAGTTCAGCCTGATGTGTGTATTTCATGAATTGAACCTTCTTTTTTTTTTATGCATGGTTTTCACTGTGCGTTTCTTGTTTGAAAATGTTTGCAGCAAGAATACAACTTCATGTAACTGTATTTTTAATGCTTTTACGAGTTTCTTTTACAGCTGGAGCAGAAACAGAAATATGCTGTGTGGAAAGCAGCTGATATAAGAAAAGCTTTGAAAGAAGGAAGAAAGCCCACAGCTGGTCCGCCTGCTGGTGATGAGGATCTGTCAATTCCATTCAGTTCTTCAAGTGATAGATATGTATGATTCAAAACTTAACATGGTGTCTTAGTTTGATCAGTTAGAAAAGCATAAATAAATTGTTTGATAAAGATAATCAATTAACTTTACGCTGTTTATTCTTGCAGGACCTTGGGACTACTGAAACTACTGTTTCCAGTCCTGGACCGGAATCTGATTCATCACCTAGTTATCATAATCCTGTCAACTACCAGAATCCACCAGGCATTCATCCGGCTCCCAAATTTCATGATACTGTTAACGAACAGCATCCTGCAAATATTCAACCATCTGTGCAATATCATGATAGAGTAGATAACAACAGACATTCTTCTGTTGTTTCTCCATCATCTCACTCTTACACACCTGGAGTTTATCCTTCCCAAGACTATCCTCCTCCTCCACCTTCCCAAGACTATCATTCTCCTCCACCTTCCCAAGACTTTCATTCTCCTCCACCTTCCCAAGACTATCATTCTCCTCCACCTTCCCAAGACTTTCATTCTCCTCCACCTTCCCAAGACTATCATCCTCCACCACCTTCCCAAGACTATCATCCTCCACCACCTTCCCAAGACTATCATGCTCCTCCACCATCCCAAGATTACCATCCTCCACCTGCCAGGTCAGAAAGTTCTTATCCTGAGCTTTACAACCATCAGCAATACTCATCGGAGAATTCACAGCATTTAGGACCTAACTACTCTTCTCATGAAAATTCCTCCTATTCCTATCCCCATTTTCAGTCTTATCCAAGTTTTACAGATAGCAGCCTTCCATCAGTCCCATCAAACTATACTTATTATCAAGGGTCAGATGCTTCATATTCTTCCCAGTCGGCTCCGTTAACTACAAACCATTCAACAAGCGCTCAACACAGTTCCGGCAGCAGAAATGGAAGTGTTGTGGAACCTAAATCAACTACTCAGACATACCAGTATGACAGTAACTACCAGCCAGCACCTGAAAAAATAGCGGAGGCACACAAGGCTGCAAGATTTGCTGTTGGAGCACTGGCATTTGATGATGTCTCAATTGCAGTAGACTACTTGAAGAAATCACTTGAATTGCTGACAAATCCATCCGCTAGCCAGTAATATTTATGTAAATTGAAATCTTGATTTCGATGGTTTTTCTACCTATTATTTGCATGCCCTGTTTTGTATATTCTATGCATCATGCACTTAAAAGTGTGAAGAAATTAGGGAACATGACCTAAACGGAAATCATAGAATTGCTGAGACTTTGCTGTCTTTCCCGTTTATCTGGTGGTAATTATTGAGATATGCTTGCTTGTCAAGGAATTGTGATGCATAAAAGATGTCTGCTTGATGAATTTCAGTTGTCTGCCTAGAACAATTCTCTTCTTCTATTTTTGGGTATTGCCTCCGAATTCAAATTCAGGTTCACATTCATTTATTCATCCATCGACCCCCCTGAGGATTTGATTCTCAGCTGTTGAGTTCTTGAGTACATCATAACAACTTGTTGCTCAAGAAGTTCCATTTCAGAGGCTATACAATGTGGAATGGCATAAAAATCTGACATTTTTTTAAAGGATAGCTGGGCAACATTTTATCGACAAAAAATGCCATATAAAATCTGAAGTTGAATGATTAACCAAATTATACTTAGACCTCCGTTTCTTTTCGAGCAAGGAGCGTGGGGTGTTATTCTGAAAGTTAATTTGGGTAATAATCTGTTATGGCTGTGCAAAGAAATGTCATTCCTGTCTGTTGTAGCCAAACCGTGTTGTCTCGTGACGGGAGTGGGGGGCATTGAAGAGACTTGCCAATAAACCAAAATAATAATCTTATCCTTCACTCTGATATCATCTGTTACAGAAAGCGTCGACGCATGATCGTCGTATTGACCCTTATATTTGTCATTTCATTGAAGTGTTTAAACAAACAGATTCATAAAACGATACCACACCATAACTTCTCCGAAACATGTCCACCTTTCCCATTTCTGTTAGGGAGCATTGCTTTGAAACCGAGTTTCTGTGTCTGCACCGTGCAAAAGAAGGCTGCAGCACATCTAACATAGAAGAAGAAGCAACCTTTTTTATGGTCCTGAAAGCGTAGTTGCCTGGTCTGACATGAGGCTCTTTTTTATCCTTCTGGAATTGAAAGGCTTTTGCCTCTGAGAACTTCACCCCTTTATCGGACAGCTGTTCTGCATCATTGTTCTTTTGCCACAAGCCCAAGAGAAAAAGAAGAGTCCTAATGAGTGGTCCAGTGTGGTACAGAAAAGAAAAGCAAATAGACACAAGTACGTCTTATGCTTCTTCTATCTCACCTCACTTTGTTTTCTTCTTTTTGGGCCCTTCTTTCCCACTTACAGCATGTTAGGGTCGTTCACCATTTCCGTAGGGTGCTTGTTGGGCTTTAATTATTGTTTGGTATAAAAAGTACTATCTCTATCGGGAAAACAAAACTATAATTTTCCATGGAGTTTTTAATTATAATTAATTTTTTAAAGCGATAAATTACAAAATAATCTAATTCAATCATAAACGAACACCGGAATGTTTTTTTTCTGCGTTTTTTTTTTCGATTTTTTTTTCTTTTTAAATTGTTTAAAGAACACGAATATAAACCAAAATTTAGAGAAATCATTCAACAACAAAAAAATATTACTAAATAAAACGGAATTGTCTGCTGCTCTAGGTGCCCAAAGCTTTAGTTACATAAACCAGAAGATTGCAAAGTTGATTTTCTTCAGTCTAATGTTTTTGCCCTATGAACCGGTTACAAACAAAGTGGGTAGGGTAAGGATAAAGTAATTAATATCAGTTGTTGATGGGAAAATTCACATTAAATATTTAAGCACATTCAAAATTTATAAATGTATGTGCAAGTATTGTTAACCATTAATTTTCTTAAGGACAACCAACATTACTTACTTTATCTTTTGAAGGAGACGAATCCAAATCTCCAAGAACGAGTTATCTTAATTTTAAGAACTCTAGCTGATCCAATGTTTACTAGGGAAAAGATTTTAAGGCCATACTCGTTGTATTGAATCTGTCACATGTAAACCATTCAACTGTGCAAGTTCAATTGAATTAGATTAGCAATGAAGTTGTGTCTTCCAATAATGCAAAATATTAAATGAATTTCAGTTAAAAGGCACTTTCTTGGTCAATCCATTTGATATGGCAAACTGACACCTTTAGAGGAACAGTTGAACAACAAAGCTTTCTTATAATTGAAGTCTCAGGCTTTTGCTTCTTTGACATACACTGTTTGTCAGTCTTTCAATCTTGTCTTCACTCCAACATAGTTTAGGATGCTGTCTTCAACTTGGATACTTATCAATATTATTCCTGCTCGAATTCTACAGCTAGCTTCGTTTAGGGCTACCTTTTCACCTGTTACGGGAGCAATTGGTAGTTTGGTTTAGTAGATGCAACCAAGGCAAATACTTCTCATCTCAGAAATAACGTTCTTCAAGTTAACAAAATCTTTAGGTGTTTGCTTGTTAAGCTTCCTTGGCTTCACCGCCAAACTAAATGTCAAAAGCCTAACACTTATTCTGGCAAATGAAATGGGTAATTAAACTAAGAATTTTTGTCTTCATTTTCATACAAGACAAGACATGCATGCTATGTTGACTCATAATATGAACGGTGAACCACCACAATGCTCTCTAATGTATATTCATGCAAGTAAGTGACTGAGTTATTCAGAAGTTCTAGTTTTGGTCGTGACATTTTATTTAATCGCAGTGAAGCCTTATCTGTAAAACAGAAATTAACGTTATCCATTCAATAATGTTCGTAAGTTTCTTGTTGATATTAACAAAGGCGTGAATGTAATATTCTTAACTCTTGTAGAACACGTCTTAGGTGTTCTACATAATAGGCTAAGCATGTGTTCATATCACTCCTCACCCTTCCCTTTTGCATGTAAACGGCATGGGAATTCACTTTTCATTCTGCCGTTCTGAGGCTTATTTTAGACGTCCAAAATTGGCCAAGGAGGACTCTTGCTATGGAAGAGTCAGTTTAATAGTATGGATTGTAGAAAATTTCAAGCAAAATTACTTGCTGAGGAAGAAGAGAGTACAAAAGAGGAATAAAGAAGGGGAGCAGCAGCAACAGAAAATGGGGAAGGAACTCACGTTAGAGGAGTGGCTTCTACAGTCACCAATAATGCAAAAGTACGATAACTGCAATGGTGATTATTGTGGTTTTAAACACCGTTCTAACAGTGATTATCCCTCAGTAGCTAGAGAAAGTAGCTATTTTTCTAACTCTGGGGAATGTACCCCGTCTTTGGAGCAACTCATAAATGATGGTGATGTAGAGATTTTTTCTGTGGGCTACAGTATCTGTTCGGAGAATCTTTTGAAAGATGAAAAGGTTGATGAAAAAGAAATGGGGTCTGATTCATTGACTAGAAGCCAAAGTAGTACGGTGAGAAAAAGGGTGAGCTTTAGACTGCCAGAAGTGTCGGAGACTATCATTTTGCATCCATTAGAGAAGGATTTTAATGAGTGTTAGTGCATTAGTTACTTTCTTCAGTCTTTTAATGTGAATTGTGAGTTTACTAGAGTGGTGTGTGTATCTCCTAGCGTTTTGTAAAGTACGTTCCTAAGATTTGGAGTGCAAGAATAATGGATCAAAATCTCAAACTTAGCCAAGAATCCAAATTAATGTTATGTAAGTTGGTCAAATAATATGTATATTGGTGTCTCGGCATTTGATTTCTAACTGTTTTTAATGTCTAGAGAAGAAAGGAGCACAGGGTAATTTGAATTTGTTCCCCTATTCTGAAGCAGAACTTTAGTGATCCTCTTTATGGGACATTACAGTCTTTCTTGCTTCCATGTTGGATTGATTTTAGTGAGTTTCCAATATCAGATGCTCAGAGATACTAAGAACTATTCTGTTTTTTCCTTCTTATTTTCTGTTTTCTTTAGTAGGTAAGATTTCTTTGTTCCTTCTAACCAAATATGCATATGTCAGATTTTGTTCTTCGTCACAACATAGCAGCATATTTGGTAATACATGGTTGACATGGCTCAATAAATGGTAACAGCTAGCTAATATTACAAATGTGCTAGGACAAGCAATACGTCTTTCAATCTTTAAATTACAAGGGAACAGAGCAAACCATTTTCCTACCTATTAGATTGTCTTATGAAATGTTAAATGAAGGTTTTAGATTGAATAGGCCAAAGAAGAAAAAAACATGACTACATTAAATGGCCTATCCAATAACCAGCTTGTTAGGTACTAGTTCCATTCATACAACTTTCACAAGATAACATCCTATTCTGTTTTTTTCCTTCTTATTTTATGTTTTCTTATGATTTCTTTGTTCCTACGCATATGTCAGATTTTGTTCTCTGTCATAACATAGCAGATATTTAGTAATACATGGCTGACAGAAAATGTGATAGGACAAGCAATACGTTAAAGCATTTGAAAAAAAGCCGTCTTTCAATGTTTAAATTACAAGGGAACAGAACAAACCATTTTTCTACCTATCAGATTGTCTTATGAAATGTTAAAATGAAGATTTTAGATTGACTAGGACAAAGAAGAAAGGAAAATATTACTAAATGAAATGGTCTATCCAACAACCAGCTTGTTAGGTACAAGTTCCATTCATACAACTTTCACAAGATATGCACACTGTAACACTTATGCCATGTAGAGAGCAAAATTAGTTTAGAGGCAAGGGAACATAAGTCAGAAAGTGCACAATGCGTAGCAAGTAGCTTGAGTCAGCAATATGACGGACAAACAACACGCAAAAGAGGGAGAAAACAATAGGTTGGAAGTGGTCAACCTCTTTTTTCTCTTCCTTTTGTGCATTCTGACTCCTCCTATGCGGTAACACAACACACAAAGAAAAAGGGGTAGAGGGTGGTGGAGAAAAAGTCTTTGTCGTCTAGCTATCTTCTTCAAGCAGTAACTTTTTTCTCTCAGTCTCTAATCATTGAGCAAAAGAAAGAGATGCAACTATGTGAAAGAACTGTAGTTGCTCTAATAACTCTTTGGCATGGCTAGTGGCTCTACGCTCCACTCTAAGAAAAAGTTCCTCACTTAGTTTGTCACCTATGTGAGCATCAACAAGGACTCCTGACACCGTCCTGCAGCTGTTGGCTAGAGCTCTGCCTACTTCACTTGCATCATCTGGTTGGTTCACCACTAGTGGACTTCCTCCTTTGAACACTTCAAGCTTGTCTATGGCAAATGAACCATTTGCTTCAACCACCTCCTTGAAATCTTGCAGGCTTGCTGCATAAACTGGAATGTTAAAACTGTCTCTTTTTTCGTGGCTAATCAATCCCTGCAATCAACCATATAATTTACTAAATTATAACTTTTGATAAGAACTAATGTGTATGTATGTCTGGTTTCAATACCAATTATGTTTAACAAGCTAAATAAAAATGAAAGACACTTGAAAAATATAATGTGACAAAAAAATGACCTTATATCTATATAGTTAAGTTGGTAAGAGAAATTTGGTGTGTGACATGCTGAGTAGCTGGACATTGTTTGAAGTACTCAACACATCCTATCATGTAGGTGTGGTTATAATCTGTACTTGATTGATTACAGTTTTGCAATGTGGAAGTGTAACATGGTAGAGGATAATTGTTGGAACAGAAGTGCATGGCTTTGACTCTGGTGAAAGACATTGTTGGGTCCCATATGGGATATGATGATTGTATGAAAATTGATGAGATGAATGTATATCCATTTTGTCTATAGCTTTAAGACATGATGATGTGATTCAGTGTTTGTTCTAAACTCTGGATATCCAAAGCCTAATTGGTGGTCAATATGATGGACCACAAGAAGACAGTGCCAGCAGGCAATTAATTATTATTTCTGCCGACATGATGATCAAGAAATGCATGGCTGGATGAAGTAGGGGAGGGTAATCAACGGCTGGGACCAATCTATGTGAAACGTGGCCAGTGAAAACTCATGATAAGTTGTGGTGATGCCTACAACACTTGAGCATTTTTGGCCTTTTGATCTCTACAGTGTCTCCAAGCCCTTTTTGGTCTGCCAATGGCAAATAGAAGCATGCATAAAAATGTTTGTGATTATGATAATTACCTCTTGGACAAGATCATCCCAAGCATCCTGAAAGTGGGTCCCAAAAAGTAGCCCTGCCCCACCTTGGTCTGTGGGGTCCACTGAAGTTCTGGCCAAGCAAACTAGGAACATGGACCCCTCTCTCTTCATCTCCACTGACCTTGCCATCAGAAAGCCTGCCAAATCTGTTTGGAATTGTTTCTTGTAAGCATTTGCTGTGCTCTCATCAGCACCATGGATAAACACCCTTCCTTTGTTGTATGCACTTGACCTTTTGTCCACCACACTTTCTGGCACCTGCACTCTCCAAACCAAACAAAATATAAACAAAAATAACTATAATATGAACAACAAATTCTTCCTATTACACCTAGGTAGGCCTAAACTTCACCAAATTCAAGTTCATGCAGTAGAAAAGTTCTACTTTAGTGCACAAAATGCTGCACACTTTACTCAAGGAATCAGAAAATTTTGTGGTAAAAAACATGCTAAGGAGCAAATAGTAGAGACTTTTACTGGGGGAATCCCAACTTCAATTGTGTCTCTTTTGGTGATCAAATTCTATGTGGTGGCCCCAAGTATTATTGAAATTTAAGATGCATGAAAGTGGAATAACATTGGGTGCTTAATGCATGCATTGGAAATTACTGTCCAAACACGTTACTTGTTTCCCTGAAACATGGTCCTTTTTTTCAACCCTATAGACCATGGGTTTGCTGCATTCACTTTTTGACTATAAATTATGACTTAGCCTTCAAATTAATGATGGTTTTACTGTCTTATCCTCGGGAAGAGGCAAATATATCTCTTTCATTTTACATAATAGAATCTTGGATTTTTCTTATGGGTAGGTTGGGGAGTGAATTAAAATATTATGTTAACCATAAAACACTTTAAAAGGGTTTATCAAATTAATGTTATCCGCCAAAAGTTTCCAATAAATGTGTGGGATACCTTAAAAGTTGAAATTCTAATTGAAAGGTTTATAAAGATCTTGGACAAACTAATGATGAAAGATACACATAGAATGATTTGAAATAAATTATGATTCTGTGTAATAATTTAACCACTTCAATTGCAAACAGAAATCAATAGATTAACATTTTTTTAAGTAAGAATGAAGGTATCCCTTCAATTTTCTATTCCCCCATAAAACAGAAAAATGTACCTAATATAACTAATTATTTAATTTGAGAAGTTTTAATTATGAATTTTTAATTATTGGTACAAGACAACTTTATTACTTTAAGACAATTTACATCTTTCAGAATAAGAAATGAAATCTAAATAAAGTGACAAACTTTTGAAAACTATTCATTGAAAACATAAAAGAAAGTCGCAGACCAAAGGCCAGAGTTTATATTACCAATAAAAGATGCATATGAATATTCTTAATAGATGATGGATGGAAGATAATAACAATAATAATAATATAAATAATAATAATAATAATAACTATAATGATAATTATCTTGATTTTTCTTTAAATTCACATGATATATCTTTATCTATTAAACCCTTAATTAGAAGTTATGGGATATAAGGTGCTTTTTTAGTGTATATTAAATGATTATGAGTGGTGTGAATGTGGAAGGATAAAGGTGTAATTTACCCTAAAAACATACAATAATAAAAGTGCTGGTTACCTGAGAAAGCCAGTGCAAAGAGAAGGCTGAGTGGAAAACATCCACAGACCTCGCCGGGAAAAGCCTCCGGTAGAAAGAACCAGGGACGCCGGCGGCGAAGTAGGAGCGGTGGTTGTTGGCGGCAAGACACTCTTCCATGCTGACGCCGTAGTTGGCGAAAGGAGGAAGAAGCTGAAAGAGTGTGTTGAAGTCATTGCTGGGAAGGTCCGAGAAGAAAGCCGAGAACTCCGGCGGCTGCCACCCCAACGCCTCGTAGCGTTTGATCACGTGCTTTATCATCACATCCACCACGTTTATGGTGTTGCTCCCACACGAACAGCCCAAGTCCACCACCACAAAGGGCACCTCGCGTCCCTCAACAAGCTCAACTCTGTCCAGAGCCTCTCTCAGAAGGTGAAGCATCGACCTCGCATGTATGGCCTGCATGTTAATCCATGCATGTCATGCACTGTCACATCTCATCAACCATACCTTCATTCATTGCTTTGCTATATGCATAATAATGCATGTTTAGCTTTAGTATGTGTGACTGTGACCACCAAAAACATACGGGGTACTTGTTGTATGCATGTTATTATTATGTATGAACATATTATATGTATATATATATATATATATATATATATATATATATATATATATATATATATATATATATATATTTGTTTTTTTTATTTATTATCAAAAATTACATGTGTTTGTGTTTTTTTGTTTTATCTGTTTTTTTTTTTTCCTTCTTTTAT
>Ga0099824_1005454_pt1 | contig 17905 bp, 3 predicted proteins | sample SiratrowhiteBW_FD_76837 | JGI IMG/M metagenome (GOLD analysis project Ga0099824, IMG submission 76837) | Root nodule microbial communities of legume samples collected from California, USA - Siratro white BW | ecosystem: Host-associated > Plants > Roots > Nodule | place: USA: California... | reverse complement strand
AAATATATATATATATATATATATATATATATATATATATATATATATATATATATATATATATATATATTTCAATTTAGCTATATCTACATGTATCTGTGTATATATGTTTGCAATCAATAGTTAGTTGTAAAAGGTTAAAAAATTTATTAACTAATGCATTATGATAAAATAATTTAAATGTCTATAAATTAAACGTAAAATTAATTTATTCGCAAACTTTGATTTAACTTGCACGTTAATATAACTTTTTTAATTATATTTACTAAAATGTAAATTGAAATATGAAAATTTATTACATCTAATGATATACACTTTGAATCATTTTTAAATATAAAAAATTAATACCATTAAATAAATATATACGGCAGACAAATATAAAGTAAGAATTACGTATTTAGTCATTATTGAAAAGGTTAAATTACTCCTTAATTGTTTTTAATCAAGTTTTTGAAGTATTCTTTTTTTTTTTTTAGACCATAAGTATTTTCAATGAAAGCAATAATAAGGCTAATTTCAACTTACGTAATTTTTCCCGAAATTTTTAAAATGGATTGCAACATATATTATTGTAAATAAATATTGTCATTCTTGTAAAATTTAATTTAAAGTTAAATAAAATGGTAGAAAGAGAACATGATTTTAGTATTTAAAATAAAATCTTTGCAATCAAGACAAAATTTCAATTAATTAGTTAATTAAAATAATTATATTCCTGTAGGATTTTAGAATGATTAATTCTTCTCATGGTTTCTCTTCTGTTTTGCATGTTTGTTTATTGGGGTTGTGGGAATAGAATTAATGCATAATTTTCAATTTGAGGTAATGAGTACATATTATATTCTAAATTAGTTTTACATCCTATTTTAATATATATTTTGTTTGAGGAATGATATCAGTTATGTTTACTATTTTTTTTTTAAAAATTACAACAATGGTTAATTTTATAAAAGAAAAAAGAGGAAGTAGTTTTACTAAATATATTTTATTACTAAATTTTAATTTAATTTAATTATTCTTTTCAAACAATTTATTTATTTTTAATTCAAATAATTTAAATTTTCATTATATAAAAACTATCTTTTCATCTTCCATTCAAATTAACTTTATAATTATTTCAATAACTTAATAACAACTAATTTCAATCATTACATATTCATCAAAATAAACAAAAATGACTTAATCACTGTGTATTAATTTTATTTGCACAATCCCAATAAATATGAGAAAACAAAAGAGAGATGATAGAGAGAATTAATCATTTTAAAATTATACAGTAATCTAACATTTTAATTAATTAATTAAATGAAATTATGCCTTGATTGTGATTTTAATTAACTAATTAAATAAAATTTTGTATTGATTGTTCGATTTCATTCTTTCAAATAAAATCTGGTCTTCTCTTCCTATAATTTTGCAATGACACAATTTATTTTTAATAATATTATACAACCTCTACCATTTATCTACACCAGAAAAAAAAAATCCACCATTTAGAAATTTCATGAAAAAATTACACTAATTTAGGAATTTTGCCTATTTATAACTTAATCACAAAATTAATTGAGGTTAACCACGGGTTTGGATTTTTCTTTGATAGAAAGCTATATAAAGTGTGTATAGGATAAGAGTAAACGAAGCAAAAGAGAGAAAGAGAAAACTGAAAACAAAACAAAAGAAGAAAATAGTACTTCATTACGGTAATATTATAAAATTTCTTTCATATTTTTCAATCCTTGCATTTCATCTTTATATTATTTGAGATGTTAGTAGCATTACTTATTTTCTCTATTACTTTTTATTTCTTATTTTTTATATCGACATTTTTTATCATAAATTTGGTGTTATAATTTGAAAATATCATTATCACAAATATATATATATATATATATATTAAAACACTTGAATTATACATAAAAAACCATCTCATTTCTTACAAATCAACAACTCGTCACTCTTTTCAAAACAATATATATAGAAATATAAAATAGTAATATCATAAAAGCATGAATAAAAAATAAGTATTAATATGTATTTTTTTATTAATGGTTATAGATTATAAAATATGATTTTAAGTAATATTTGAACAAAATAACTTTGTAATTTTTTAGAATTTTATTGTTATAATAACTATTCCTTACTGCGGTTGATATTTTTAATAAGTTTATTTATAGTTTTTTAGCATTGTAGTTTTACTATTTTATATCATTATATTATTAGGTTTTTCTGAAGATTATAGTATTGGTTTAATATTATTTTACTTATTATACTTTTTTGATACTCAAGCGTTATTTTTGTTTTATTTTATATTTGGTTCATATTTATATTACTAATATGCATTTTTTTTACATATTTTAATATAAATGTGTCTATTGTCTTAAACGTTTATGCTAATTGGATTGTTTTGTTTTTATTTTATTTTCATTTATTTTATATTTGTTTCAAATTTTTATTATTAATATATATATAGCACGTATTAATAAACACTCTGGTTATACATTTGAATTGTTTTAATTACATTAAATTACTATAATTAAGAGTTAATTATTTCATTATCATGTGTTATTTAACATTGTTAAGTTTTTTGGAAAATCTTAATTTGCATGGCATGCAGGGTGTGAAAGAATGAGTTCAAAACAAAATGATGAGAAGAAGCCTAAAAAGAAATCAAACTTCTTCAAAACTATATCATCACTTCCAAAATTCTCAAAATGTGAAAAGAAGAAGAATCCATCACATGCTTCACAAGAAAATGCCTCAAAAGAGAATGCTTCAAACACTTCAAAACACACCAATGGTGAATTTTCAAACTATTTTAATCATCATGTGAAGGAAGAACAATGGATGACAAGGCATGATTCTCCACCAACATCTCCTATGAGTGAAAAATGTGAATGTGAATTTTCAAACTCTTTCATGCATCATGTGAATGAAGAACAATGGATGACAAGGCATGATTCTCCTCCAAAATATCAATATAATGGAGATAGGTTGGGAGAGGAATTTCTAAAAACAACCTATTATTTTGATGATCATTATGCACAAGGATGTGTTATTATGTAGATGTGCATTTTTGAAAATAATTGGAGTTACTATGTTGGTTTTAGGAATCATTTTGAATATTTTCAGAAATTTTGTTTCCATTTGTATTAATTAAGAAGTTATGAGATTGATTGATATTATTTGAGGTAAAAATTGCTTGTTCTATGTCAGATTTTGGTCAATGGATGTTGAAAATCTTATTAATTAAATATGTTATTTTAATATTAATTTTGTCTTTTCAATTTTGGAGATATTTTAAATTACTTCAGCATTGGACTGTAAAAAGCTTCTTTTTACATATATGGAATTGTTCACTTTGTTGTTATTTTGAACATAATCAAAAAACAAAAGATAAACATATTTAATATATACATTTTTAAAGTGGGTAAAGAAATATATTTAACACCTTACTGCATTAACATGTATACAATTTTTAAATTAATTTTAATTGATTTAAACATTTACTTGTTTCTAATAATATAATCACAACTTGTATGTGTCACTATTAATTTATAGTAATTATTCGGCATTAATTTTTTGTGATTCTTTTATATTCATTGCTTAAAGAAAACTACTACTCTCACCATTATGAGTATAATAAAATCGAAAGTTTCTTATTCAACTATATTCTTTTTTATAATTTAATTCCATATTAATAAATTTATTGTTTATACAATTTAATTTATGTTTTTTTATAGAATTAAAACAACTTATTTTAAGTTGTGGAAGCTTCTGATTGTTGTTAAGAAGAAACTAAACTATAATATATTATATCAAATGGAAGTTATTTCTCTTAGTACTACTAATTAAAAAATAATGAATGTAAATATTATATAATAAAACACATGTGAACAACCATATTCATCTACGTCAGTCATTGACACATGAAAGAATACAATATAGAATTAACTCAAATAATCTAATTAGTAAAATGTGAACTTTGTATTAATTAAATTAAAATTTAAAAATTATGAATATTGAGCCTTTTTTAAAGATGAAATTGTATCATTATGTGAATGCTAGAATCTTTCTATAGTTAATACTTATTGTGTACTTTAATACATTTTTAATTTTCATTTATGGGAAGATACTCTATATGAGATTGTGTTAGTCATCATTTAGGAATTGTTACAAGCAACATAGAAAATGAACTGATATAGAAACTTAACAAATATCATGTTAGTGGACATCATTTTAACAACTTTTTACGATAAGTCTATATTCAACCAACATGAAAAAAATAGATTATGATAATTATTTAGTTTATATAAATAAATAGTCTTTTTGGTTTGATACATCCCATTATTTTATTTATTGTTATTAATTATTACTTGATATTTTTTCATAACTAGAAAGAGTAGATATGAATTTTGCTCTAATTTTTTATTATTTTCATCTTCCCAACAATTTTAGTTTAATTTAAGCATAGTTTCATTTTATCTTAACTAACAAATAACTTATGTAAATCAAATTTTACCTTTATTTTGGAAGTTCAAAATTAGACAATTATTTTCTTCATCTTTTATGATTGAACTTGCACCCTTACAATTGAATAAAATTATTAAATTATATTGTTTTCTTCTTTTTCATTCCACTCTATTATTGTTGTTATTATTATTGTCATGTTGCATCATCACTGCTAAAATCACTGCTAAAAGAAGAAGAAAAAAGGAGAACATTGTAAAAAAATATAATTTCAGAAAGCTTTTTTAAAAACACATGTAAGTGTTCTAGAAAATTGTTCTGAAAAACTTATTTCAAATAATACATTCGGAAGGATCTTATGTATGTTCCAAAAACTTTGTTTTAGAAATATTATTATAAATTTTCTAAATATATTTTAAAAATTTTGTTCTAGAAATCTTGTTTTGAAAATCTTATCTTATTCTAAAAAATGTGTTTTAGAATGTATTTCTTAAATTCCAAAAATGGGTTTCAGAAAATTTTCCACAGAAAGTAATGGAAGTCACTTAAAAAAGAGAGCAAAATAGTTATTTTCAAAATTATAGGTTCAAGTTCATAAATGGGGGATGCAGTTCCTAAAACGGGGAATGCAGAAAGTAATTGCCTCAAAATTAATATGGATTATTTGGCCCAATCCACCACCTTTCACAACTAGCATTGAAGAACCTTAAAATATTACAAAAATGTAAGTCTTAAATTTTAAACTTTAATTATGAATTAAATTTCAACCTTTATGGCATGCTATACTTTGACCGAAAACGCATAAGAAAAACTAATAAATATCTTCCTTTTTTTTTTAACTTCATATCCTCTCATCATAGCCTAATGAGAAGTGACTCAATTTTTTCAGTGAGCTTTCTAAAAAAATTGAATTTGAAAACAAATTTTAAATTAAAAACTATTTAGAAATTAGACGGCAAACTGAAAATTAATTTCAGTTATTAAAAATTTGAAAATAAACCTAACACCCAACGTAAAATAATGGAAGCTAATTGACTATAACACACATAACTAATCCATATAAAATTTAACTACTTTCACAATTAGAATATGTTTCGATTTAAAAAGCAAATTTGGTAAGAAAATTACTTTATTATCTAATTAGTATATATATATAATTTTTAATTTGGTAACATGCATCCATTCAATATGCAATTTTGTTATGGTGTACTTATACACAAATATGTTTAAGTAAAGAATTGTGTATGCGAGCAATAATTTCATTCGTTTTAACCTAATTTTAACATCACACAATTGAAATCACTTATTTAAAAAGTTCAATTAACTTTCGATTATTTTGTAAATTTGAGTATTTTGAAATAAAATTTTACTAAATATATTATTTTATTAAATATTTAAAGTATTTTTTTATTTTCGTCTAAATATTTTGTTATTTGATTTTTACTGTCAATAAGATAAAATGATAGTTATTTTTGTGATCTTCTCATAATTTGTTCCTTACAGTCTCCTCAAACTTGCATTTAACCTGTTTTTAAAGATTGAAGGAATGAGTTAAGCAACGAGTTGGATGAGATTAGAGAAAAAAATGTGAATTAATTGATTAATTAGAAATGAAAAGACGAAAATAACAGTCACTTTATTCTATTTAGCCAAAAAATAAAAAAATATATTGAACACATAATAAAACATAATTTTTTAACAACACTCAATTAAAAATACCGAAATTTATAAAATACCTATAACTTAATTTAGTCAATTTAAAAATATAAAAAGGTAAAGCCACACAAATTTGAAAAATAAAGAGACTAAAACTTGATTTAAACCTTATAATTTTTATAGAGAGCATACAAAATGAGTTCATCCATAAAAGATTGCGTTCACTAACAATATATAAGTACAAGACAATATATCCCTCATGAAAAATTGTCACATCTAAATAATTATTATAGTACATATCAATTAATTAATTATTGAAAGCATTGTTCAAAAAGAAGTGAAACATTCATGCTCTGATGAATTTGAGTCATCACAAGGAGAATGGTTGTGTCTTCCTTCGTAAGTGGTTATCACCATTCGACAATCTTCTGAGAGTCTTTCAACCCTTTTCTTCACCCTACAGTTGTTATGGGTACAACGGTAGTAACTTCTGTTCATCATCTCCAAAAATTTCAATGTCAATTTCATCACCATAACATAAAAATAATTAAGTTTATTTGATGAAAATAAAAGACAATTTAATAATCAAACTTATATTACGTGTTTTCTTTTTGAATAATGATCTTATTAAATATATATATAGATGAGTCTTAATGGTGTTATACATATTATTAAAATATGGATTTTTTTTTACCAAGAAATGTTTTAAGAAAATAAGTAAAACATAATATAGAAGCACCATAGGTATAAAGGTGTACTTTGGCAATGTCACATAATAAGATTTAAGCAAATAGTGAAGTTGGAATTTTATTAAAAAAAATCATTTTAAACTAAGAAACTTAAGAAGAAAAATCAATTATGCCTTTTCTCTTCTTTCCTTTTTTTCAAGAAACTGTGTATGTCAATTTGGTAGCTTTGAGATGAGAGAGTGAGATAGAGAAAATGACAAAAAAATAAAAACAAAAATTGAAGAACTAAAAAAAAAAGGAAGGTGAGTGATAACAAAAAAAAATATATAAAAAATATTGACATCAAATATGATAAAAGAGGGTGAGGCAAACAAAATGGGGTTGATTATTTTTTTTTTCTAATTTCAAAATATGTTTTTGAATGATGCAAAATGATTAAATATTATTGGATATCCTTATAAAAAGATGTCACTGACCATTTTTTCTGAGAAGAATGTTGTAAATCAATTTTTTTTTATAAAATTTGATTATCAATAAAAATCAATATATATATATATATATTCAGTATTAATAATTTGGTTAATGAAAAATATATATATATTCTTTATGAGTCTAAATAGAGTTAATCAAAGTTAGGTAATGCATCTTTTCAGGAAGTTTTCAGTTGTTAACCTACACTTGTTAGATTCAGACAAGTCTCACTTTTAGTTTTTTTTTTTTCCAAACATATAAATAATGTTCCTATGTTCCTGAAGTGACTTTTATTTTTCCAAAGCAACTTTTTCATCTTCCTAATTCCACTTCTATGTACATACCTTTAAGTACACTTTTGTAATCATGTTCTGCAACCAAACCAACTTAAATTCACCACCTCTTTCTTCTTTTCTTTGTGATCATAGATTCTTTTCATCACTTTAACCATTTTGCTTATATATATATATATATATATATATATATATAACTATATAACTTTCTTCCATGTAAGCAACATGAGCAAACACTCTCTTTTTTTACTCTCTCTCTAAATTATTAGTTACCTTCACTCTAAGTAACTTTTGTTTTCATCAAATACAACTTTTGTTTTATCTATCATGTATCCTTAACTTTGTCCTTTATTTTACTTCATTGTCTTCAAAAAGTTGTTGAAAAATATATGATGTGGTGTGCATGCTTAGGCAGTTAAGAAATTAATTTGGTTCTTAAATTTCAATTGTTTAATTTATTTCACTTCTGAAAATCACGAACACAAAGATTGAATTGGTCTTAAATTGCAATTTTACTAGGTTTACACAACATAAGGTTTTTCATTTTAAATTAATACTTTTTTGGGTACATATTAAAGGCTAATATGACATTACAAATCATTTAAATATTTTTTTTTTTCAAAAAAAGTCTTTTATAGATTTTTATATTGAAGGTGTTGTTGTAGCTTTTTAAAGATTTTAAATTTTTGAAAGAATATAATAACTTTGTTTATTTTCTACCATTCAAAACAGATTATTGATCTATGGACTGAGAAAATATACCGATGTTATACAACCGAAATTAATGATCTAATATTTATCAAATTAATATTGAAAACTAAAGCAGCATTAATAGAGGACCAATAATGTTTTTTCATAACTCTTTCATGGAATCTTTGATCATGGGTACTATACCTTCTATCTTTAAGGAAAATTAATGAATTCTTTTAATATAGAAAGATAAAAAATTAATGTTTTATTATTAAAAATCAAATTTTCTTCAACTAAAAGAATGTATCATTATTTGTTATATTTATATATTTTTTCTGTTTGTATTTTGCTCTCATCTAAATGTCATTATTGTGTTTAAATACATATTGGAACCTTCTGTATTCATGATCAATGCTCTATTACTATAAATAAAACTGCTATACACTTAAACCTGGGTTTTGGAAGTCATAAAGAAGAAGAGAAATAAGCCACTTCCTTTTGTTACTTCTTTTAATTATTGGTTTTTCAATAATTTTTTTTTATTTGTCATTTTTTAATTTTCAAGATAACATTATTATTATTATTTTTAATTATACTCTAAATATTATTAACATTTACATTAAAATATAAAAAAGTTACATAATTTTTTGTTTTAATAAAGAACATCAAACTACTATTATAAAGGAATAATAGTAACAAACTTTGTTTTAATAATGGCTAAGTAAAATAAAAATTTATATTTTAAAAACAATTAACTTATGTAATAATGCATGTCTTTTGACTACATAAACTTATCATCATAACAAGAACTTACTTGTCAATTATTGTAGGCTACATGGCTGGTACCTCAATATTTGACTTTGCTATTACATTCTTATTAATCAGTGATTATATACAGCACTAAGCTAATTTTGTCTTTGAAAACACATTGATAATATTTAATATGATTGTAAATTAGTATAAATTACACCCTCAATCTTAAAATAACTTCAACTTTAGTCTTTAAAAGAAATTAAATGAACAGATTTCCAGTTTTCAATAAAAACTAACTTTTTTATTTTCAATTTACTTTAGAATAACTCACAGCTCTGTGTATTCATGAATTTAAAAACAGTGAAAAAAAATTAAACAGGAAATCATTGGAATGGATGGAGTTTAATAATCATAAAAAAAATTGTAATATGGTAATTAAATCCAAAAAAAAAGGAAACAAAGGGCATCCGTGTATCTATCTATATGAATATTTTTTTTTTTTGCAAAAAGAGAAAAATAGAAGGAAGAATATTTAGGGTTTTGTTTCACATTTTAGCCATGGCAAGTTGGATTGAAAAGATTAGGTAAATGTTAATGAATTAGAATTAGAATTAGAATGAATGAAAGAAAGGTTTAGGTGCAAGTGAAGGGTAGCTTTTTAGTGATGGGTGGAAGAAGTTGGTCAGAAAACCAGCATGAGCATTGGATGGTTTGGGAACATAGGACAAAGGAGGGGACCCTATAGCATGCACTATTGTCAAAACTCTAATAATAATAATCCACTAAATATATTCTCAAGAATATTTCTTTTCCTTTTTACTTCCCAATAAACTCATATTTTTAATTACCTCAACAAAAAAGCCTATATTTCAGTCTGTACCATCAATCTTCTCTACTCACAAGTCCATTGAAAGTAATATCTTGCATCATTCCTTCAGTTTTAGCCAAGATTCTCATCACTCTCTTTCTCTCTCTCTATAGTGTTCTCAGTTTTCAAGTAATGTTTGAAACAAAATCTTGGATAACTACACCTCTGAATTCAGATTCATTAGGTTTTGTTCCACTACCGACACATGTATTTTTCCAAAAAAAGACATCTTACCTTCATTTCTCCGAGTATAATGCCTTTGATGTAGCCAATGCACTCAATCATAGGTTTTCATTTTTGCATTTGAAAGAGATTTTGCATTTTTTAGAATTCTCTCACCAATTATGTTGTGTAAACTATTCTTATATAAGAACACACACATCAGTTATTCTAACAATGTCAAGCTCCACAAAAACTTCTTTTTAAGAACTTCATAACCAATTTCTATGTTCTTCACACTAGGAAACAAAGGATTATCATTACCTTGGGTGAAGGCTATTCTTCACAACCTTCTGACCATACTTCCTCCATTTGTAACCATCATCAAGCACATCCACATCACTTCTTGTCTGGAAACAAAACCTTGGTTCTCTCAGCTTCCTCCTTACCTTCACCTTGTTCTTCTCTGACCCTGAACTTCTCCACCTACCATCACATAACATAGTTTCAAAATACCCATAAATTAAAAAATTTTTATATCATCTGCATCAACATCAATTTTAAACTCGATATAAAATATCTTTCAGAATCGATATTAAATGTATTTTTTATAATTGTGTTAGTACAATATATATTACTTGATCCTCATGTTCTTGTCCATTAAATGACTTTTTTTTATCAGTAAAGAATGAATAAAATAATAAAAAACATTTAAAGGTATTTTAATTCTTATACAACATACCCTATCTAAAAATAAGTGTTCCAACTGTCAAAATAAAAATCCAAACAAAAAGATACTTTACTAAACAAAATAAAAAATCATTCTACTAAACAGAACAGAAAACCAGCACTAGAATATTTGGAAAAGAACATAACTAATAATTAGGAAGAAGACATCACAAAAATTAACCTTAACCTAGATTAATTAACCTTAAACTATAAAACTAATAAACTAAACATCATAACAAAAATATAAAACCAGAAAAGGTTATGATCTGTTTGAAGAATATATATGAAGCCTGATGGACTAGTGGATTCGTTTATCAATGAGTATCAAGACTTTTGAGTACCATGCCCTTGAGAGAGAGAGAGAATAACTTGGAGTACAAAAGCAAGCTCAGAGAGAAAAAGAAGCAGTCACTTCCATATATGGTAGAGACCTTCAGATTCTTCGCAGAAACCTAAAGAATATCTTCTCGGGTATCTAAATTAAATATTTACGTGCATGCACAGAGAGAAAGAGAAAGAGAGAGAGAGATTGAACTCAGAAAGTTGAGTTTGCAAGAGGATATTACTGTATATACCATGTGTTGTTGCCATCACTGGTATTTCCGGTGCAATTTTCATCATTGACTGCTTTAGGATCCAGTGTTCTCACCTGAAAGTTCATGGTACCATCTATATAATAAGCAAAACCGTTTCATAGAAAACTCATCAAAAAACAGTATACCCTAAAATTGAAAGAGACACACATACAAACAAAATGGATAAATACAAGAAATAAAACCTATAATTAGGTAAACGATCATAGTTTATATGAATAGATAGACATAGACATATATAATAATAGACCAAACACCTGTTCATTATTCCAAGAAGTTCTTGATGCAAGGTCATTATGGTTAAAACCAATTGTAGCAACTGATCCAGAAGTGGTGACTGCGGCTGCGGCGGCCGTGCTGTCGGCGGCGCCGCCAACGTTTAGAGACTGAGAGAGCTGAGAAGATTGGGATTGAGATGAGGGTGCCAAGAAGCTAAGAACCTGATTTTCTTCAAATTGGACAAACCCCATTTCATGGATTGCTTGAGGGGTGTTGGAGAATGAAACTTGAAGATCATAGCTGGGATTAACCCCTCTCTCTCCTTCCATGCCCCTTTTGATTGGTACTTTGAAATTGGTTTTGAAACCACCTTGGCTTTGGTTTTTCTAGGTCTTATGTTGTTTTTCTAGGCCATGTGAACATGGAAAGAGGGTGGATTCAGAAGCAGGAACAGGTGTTTGTGGTTTGGTCAACACAAGTAGGTGTTTGTGTTTGTGTTTGGCAATTAAATTCTGAAGGGAATGTTTTGTAGGAAAATTATTCCTTCACCCTTTGCTATTAAGAGAGTCTATTCAAAGTCTTGTGCACTCTTTCTCTCTCTCAATTACACGTGCAGTGTCCTACAAGTGTTTTTCATGTGGAATCTATCTTCAACAAGTGCCAGAAGAATGAAACTAGGTATTGTCGTTTTTATATGAAAATGATTCTTTCACATCACGCCAGGTTTATACTCATCAATTACCATGGAAATTGTTTCTTGGTATATATGCATACCAATAGTTTTTTAAGACATCATCTGTAGTATTTTCGAACCAAACAAGATATTAATTATTACAACTGATAATAGAACTTTTTTTTTTTAACTATTTAACATATATAATCGTATATATCTAGAGTTTGAAGTTGAAGTTGAAAAATTGATGTTAATCATCTTGAAACAATTTCATACAAGTTGATTAATAATATATTGTTAATGGGTTGGTAATAGTTATTTACCAAGCCACTGACTAAATAATAATACACTTCAACCCTAATTAAATATCAATTTTAAATATTTTCATGGAAAAAGATTGATTGTGTAAAGTGTAAAGTGTGAAGTATCAATTTTATCTAGCTTTTGGAAAAGGAAAACTGATGGTTGATGGGTTTACATGGTTTGATTGATTGCACAAACTATAACGCAATTGTAGTTTGATTACAACACTCAATTATTGTTAATTACGTGATGAACTTACACTTGGAGGATCTAGAAAACGCTAATTCTGTGATGTAGTTAGCTTCGTTGAATTGATTTTGGTTTCTGAGATTTTTGAGATTTTTAAGATCTCTGTAATTGGTTTTCTAATTTCGTGGTAAGTTTAACACGTAAAGTTTTTTTGGAAGATCCTTCTCATTGTTTCTAAACCGTAGAATTGCTAACCATTCAGATGTGAGAAACCATTTTTTTTTTTTTTTCTCTTTACTTTGACCTCGTTGTCATACTTTCAACTTTTTTGAGTAGACAAATTTCAAATATTTTAGGCAATTATTGCTGAATTTGAATATGGTTCCTATCTGATAAAATTATTAGTGAGCACCAATTATGAATATGGACCTTTGAGCTGAGAATGATTTTTTGAAACGCTCTCTTTAATGGCTAAAATTTATAATTTTTTTTTATAAAATTACCAATGAGTTTTATTAGGATAAAGAAAATAAGCCCAAGTATGTGATTTTTAACAAATTTAAGTAAATAATTTAGAGTAAGTTATATGAAGTGTGTGTTAGAGAATGTATTGTTAGTATTTTTTTTTTAGGGAAGTTTTGATTAGTCAATAATTAAAACAATGAAAACTCAATTTGAATATATGTTATTTATAGGAATTTGTGTGTAGGATTTTAATGAAGAGCATGGATTTGCTAATAGTCTTGACCTGAGTGACCTAAGTGACTTTTTTTTTTTTTAAATCATGTTTTTTTATTATACTGTTTTATCTTGTTTCTATATAACTTACTAACCAGTTGTTGTTGACGTAGTTAAAAGAGAAGAAGATGTACATGAAGGAAGAAAGAAATATAGGGATACATTGAGTTCTCTAACTACATAAAAACACATCAGTACTAATAATTGACTATTTGATTTAAAATTGTATGCATGATGAGTAATTTGTATATGAATGAATTAAAATTGATTTTTTTTTATTAAAATGAGTTTAAAGGTAGAAATTCTTGATGAATGTATTCTTTAATATTTCTAAAATTCATGCTTTATCTTATCTTAATGGAACTAATATATTAAAATATTCAAGAGTTAATTTTAAAAGATTTTTATGTTAAGAGATTGGATATAATCTATTTTGGTAAGGATAAAAAGGTAGGGAAGGAAGACGTAACAATGGTATGGAAATGGGAGGTAGTAGGAAGAAAGAGTTATACTCTTCCTTCTCTCTTTATTAATTTATTTTTATTTATTTTTTTAATTCAATATTTGGTATCAGATCAAATAATTAAGGGTTGATTTGAATAACGTCTATGACATATTATATTTGGGTTTGGAATCATGATAAATATTACATTGTCAACAAGTTTAGGGTACATAATTTAGGAATGAAAGATTAAAGTTGAAAAAATTATGTATGTATTCTCCTCTAGAATATGAGTTCTTAAAAATGGTTAATATAATTATTATAAGTTTTATAATGCTGTGAAAATTATATTGTGATAATCAATAATCAACACATTTAGCGAATATTCTTATCTTTCTTGTTAGAACCAAACTCACATAGGTGTAATATCTTTTTATTTGAGAAAATTTATTGCAAAGTGAAATCAAGATAAAGTATATTAGCACGAAATATCTGGTTAGATGTCTATCTATTAAAGGTTTTAATGGTTCAAAATTAAAAATTCATATATTTGATATAACAACAAGGTCTACATTGAGAGAAAATAATTACTAAGGAGAGTGAAAATTAACAATGATCATTTTATACTTAATTTACACAATGATATTATTGTTTTATTTGCTACACTAGTTTATGGATGTTACGCACTATATTTATTTTAGTTTACTTATTTCTACAATAAAAATAAGTCTCTAGGCACCACTTTCTCTTTATCTTTTTTTTTTTCAATTTAACAAAAGATAGGAGGGATTAGTTAACAAAGAATGTGATAAGATGGAAAATTAGAGAGAGAAAAAAAATAAGAAATGGACATTTAATAGAGTTCTAGGCAGCTAAATGAGTGGGTGACTAAACTTTGTGTTAGATATAATAAATTATATTTAAACTAGGTACAAAAATCATACTTTATGAGGTATATGAGCATTGGAGTGTGAAATGGGAATGGGAACTCAGTTGGAAATGAGAAAAAAAATATATAATTTTTGTAAAAACATTCAAATAAAATTCACTTATTATTGATTAACAATTATTAGTGATTAACAAGTATCATCGGGTTGGATAGTATGATAGATCATTAAAATACTCATACCCATTACTCAAATGTATCCATTAAAAATATTCGGTTAATATTTACTACAAATTTTACCACATATATTCTTAAGTATAGATTTTTTTTTTCATCTCTCCCCATAATGGCCTCCACACAAATCACAATTTAATTGAGATTAAATTGGTCTAATGAATTATGTTTTTAATATTTTTTTTAATTTAAGCAGTTTGACAATTTCATTGACATATAAGATAGATAAATTTGAAATCTAGAACATACATTAGTGACAACACTAAATTTAACTTTTTCTACTTTTTCAAATGTAATTTGAAGTTTATTCCTTGTTAACAATGGTAAAAAAAATAAACTGATTATAAATAATTTTCATGAGGACAATGCTAAATCATGTATAGAAATGAAAAGACACTTGAACTCCTTGCATTTTAAAAAACCTACTTAGTCTGATAGTGATAGTCATTCTTTTTTATGTCATATTAATGCATTTGTATTGTTCTATATTTAATTAATATATTGGTTAATTAAACGTTGAGCCACTGAAAAATAGACACAAAGAGAGAGAAAAAAATCATAAGTGAATCCTGAAAGACAAGTGTTGGATAGGGTTCATACTAAATAAGGAAATGGAACATGTGATGGATAAAGCCGTTAGTTTTTTTTTTTTTTTTTTAATGTTTTGTATTCATATGATGCTTCATCTTCCAAATCATAAGAAGAACTATTGAATTGTGTGTTTAGCTTTACTAACACTTTTTGGCATGAAAAAGCTTGAACTCAAACAATGCATGGAATGTTAAACAGAAACATCATTGTACTTGGGAATGTATTGTCATTTTCTTCCCTTTTTATTTTTTTTTTTTTGAAAAAACAATTGGTGAATATCTATTTTGTTTTTTTCAAAAATGAAAAGAAAAGGAGAGAAGTGTAGTATCATTAATTATATGCATTTCGGATTATTTTTCAAAAAATTTCAATTTATTTTAGTTGGGTCATTTATTCTTAAGTGTCTTTTTTTTTAATTCATAAACTAAAAATCTAAAATATTATATATGATTAGAAGAAGAAAAAAACTAAAAAAAACATAACCCTAAATTCTCATATTGTTATACTAAGATAAATCTAACAAACTTACCATGATCATCACTATTATTGTTTCAAAAATAACATACACTACAAGAAAAAAAAAAGCTATTTAGAGACTAATATTTAGCTATAAAATGAAATTGTTGCTAATTGTGATCAAAATAGTCATCAAATTAAATTTTAGTTGCTAAATAACTACAAAATAGAAGTAATGATTGAATTTAGTGATCAATTAAGTCAAATAATTGGTATTTAACATTAGATACCAAAGTTTTAGTGAGGTATATCATTATATTCTAAATTTAAATTGGTATTTAATTAAGTTAGAGACTAATTTAGAATAAATATAAGTCATTAAAATCTTGGTAGCTAGCTAATGTTAGATACAAATTATTTGACTTAATTGGTCACTAAATTCAATCATTACTTATATTTTGTAGTTATTTAGCAACCAAAATCTAATTTAGTGAGTATTTTGATCATAATTAGTAACCATTTCATTTGGTAACTAATTAGTTTCTAAATAAAATTTTTCTTGTAATGATATAATAACATGATATCTTACAAAAGAATAATACTCTAGAAATGATAAAAAAAAAAAAAAGTCAAGAAAAAAAATCCAATGATAAAAAAAAAAAATCATCGTCACTTTGTTATTCCCCAAACATGTTCTTACAAAGATGCATTATGGTGAATTCTGTGAAAGAGGCAGTGTGAGTAGAACCCATTTTCCTATGTAGTGGGAAAACAAATGCATTTAGGTTTGTTTCATGAAAGGACTCAATTTTCAAGTTCCTCATTTGATGAGTCATACACAGAATTGACCTATGAATGTGTTCTTTTACCAACACATTGTAATGGAAAACCATATCCAGCATTTACCAAACAAATCCATTACTGTAACCAAAATGCTATAATAATGCTTTCTTCTTATAGATAGCTTAAAGGGTTTGCTCTCTCCAAATTATCCCTAAAATGCATGTCCAAAAAAGGTGTAAAATATTATAATGCTACACAGTAGAACCACCTTACAAATTCCCCTTACGTGTTACTAAATGAACATTTATCAATCATAAGAACATGACATATTATATAAAAAATAATTGAGTACTTAATTAGTTCTCATCTCTTAAAGAAGCATTGTATCTTTGAAATTCATTCATCTTAAGTAAGCATGATTACGATTACATTGTTTCATAGAATGTGTTAAACAGTCAAAACACTAATTTTTTAGTAGGTCAATTTTCCATGATCAAAATTTACTACTTTTCCTGTTGCTTTTCTCTCTCAGTTATAATGAAGATGGTAATTTTGCTTTGACCAGAAAATGTTTTCTTCTTTCCTTTAGACTTAATTTAAATATTTTGTTGGTATTTTTTGTTGAGTTTAATTTCCATGTACTTAAAAGAATTGTACTGTCAAATAAAAAAATGCTGGTATAATATGATTTGAAAATAGTTATTATGAAAATATATATATATATATATATATATATATATATATATATATATATATATGTGTGTGTGTGTGTGTGTTATGAGATGACAATATAAAAATTTTACACTGTTAATGCATATTCATAAAGATTCCATTCCTCTTTTTAAATTGATGTGTTGCACTGCATTAGACACAATGTTTACAAATATATATATATATATATATATATATATATATATATATATATTAAGTGTTTACTCAATAGAGAGTCTAATAAATAAAGAAAGAATTTTTTTGAATAAAATATATAAAATTTGTATATATATATTAATGTGTATTTTTTTT
>Ga0099824_1005453_pt1 | contig 17911 bp, 11 predicted proteins | sample SiratrowhiteBW_FD_76837 | JGI IMG/M metagenome (GOLD analysis project Ga0099824, IMG submission 76837) | Root nodule microbial communities of legume samples collected from California, USA - Siratro white BW | ecosystem: Host-associated > Plants > Roots > Nodule | place: USA: California... | reverse complement strand
GTTGAAATTATTGGTGGAAGGGTTGGTTGTAAAACGCCAAGCCACCAATACCATCTGATCCATGAAGACATTGTCTCGCTTGCAGTCTCAGATTCGTTCCGGGAGGATCGAAATGTTGGAGGAGTTGGAGGATAATCAAACTCTGCAGCGCAGTTGTTAAAGAAGCATGTGAGAGAGCTTAAGAGTTTGTGAATGGAAACAGGATGACAACCTACAACCAACGCTAAGTTACTAAGCAAACAAAGATTGACGGGATTTGCCCTCAAATGGCAAAGTTGCTTTACAAAATTTGCAGATCAATCTACTACTTCAGTTATAAATAACTATACTCCTATAAGCTCAGTAGTCGGACCGCAATCAATTGAAACCACTCAAGACCATGATACAGTGCTTTAGCCAAAGACAACCCGCAGGTGCAAGTGGCTTCGGTGGCACTAAGCCCGTCTCAATGACACATGTGCCATTCTCACTCCCATTTGCATCGTCATTCGTTTGGAATCCAACATGTTCAGGACGTCATTCAGTATGGAGATAATACTAAGATAATTTCTCTAATATGACTTATCTCGTTTCAACTTTTTACTTTGTCATTATTTGTTATTATTTTCAGATAACACATTTAGTCTCTACAGTCTCCTCTTAATTTGGTTTTCACAGGGATCGATGGGCAACGTCACACATCTCACCATGAGACCTCACAATCCGCGATCATTACGGCCGACTGAAAGGTGGCTCCACCTTCAGGTACTCTTGGCTTACCATGAGACCTCCATTCGCGATCATTACGGCCGATCGAAAGGTGGCTCCAGCTTCAGGTACTCTTGGCTTACCATGAGACCTCCATTCGCGATCATTACGGCCGACCGAAAGGTGGCTCCAGCTTCAGGTACTCTTGGCTTATCATGAGACCTCCATTCGCGATCATTATGGCCGACCGAAAGGTGGCTCCAGCTCCAGGTACTCTTGGCTTGCCATGAGACCTCCATTCGCGATCATTACGACCGACCGAAAGGTGGCTCCAGCTTCATGTACTCTTGGCTTACCATGAGACCTCCATTCGCGATCATTATGGCCGACCGAAAGGTGGCTCCAACTTCAGGTACTCTTGGCTTACCATGAGACCTCCATCCGCGATCATTACACCAAGAGGTGTATAAACATCTATGCGCCACACCGAGAGGTCTATAAACATCTCAGCGCCACACCGAGAGGTGTATAAACATCTCAGCTTCTCAGCTCATCAGAGCCTCATTCTCAGCTCATTAGAGCCTCATTCTCAGCTCATCAGAGCCTCATGCAGCTGGCTTATAAGCTCCACAGCTGGCTCATCAGCTTATTCAACTTATTCAGCTTCTATCAGCTTATCTCAGCTTACCCCATCTTATCTCAGCTTATCTCAGCTTATCTTAGCTTATCTAGCTTATCTCAACTTCTATCAGCTTATCTCAGCTTCTATTAGCTTATCTCAGCTTCTATCAGCTTCTATCAGCTTATCCGTTTATATCGGCGTCTCGGCTTTTAAATTTCACACCCACATACCGTAAGGTGTATTATTACAACTTTTAACAATTTAGATGAAGGGAGTTGTCACATCACACTCAGAAAACGGGACACACGCAAATACTCAATACTAAATCCTCTTCGGTCGTTACTCGCCCTTGAGGACTTGGGGGGCCTATTTACTATACAATTGACCAAGGCACAACTAGATTATAATAACGGCGGGATATCTCATAACTAATTCTGTTATAGAATCATAACAGAATAACGAAATACAACAGAATAGGCCCAAACTCATTAAGCCCACTACTACACCTATAAATATAAGCTCAATCACCTTAAGCAAGGTACTTCTAAATTCTGATTTATATTCCTGCGCACTCTAATCCTAAATTGACTTGAGCGTCGGAGTGCCTGCAGGACCCCCTTCCGGGATGGTGGAATTTGGAGCATTCGGAACACTAAGGAGCGACTTTGAAAAACAGCCAAAGAGTCAACACTGAAGGTATTGATGTTGCTAGAGCTAACCGGTCATTGCAATAACATATGTGGTATTCTTTTAAAAGTTCTTTGAAGTTGTTTAATATCGAACAAAATTTTTATCTTTGGGTACAACTTTCTTAATTTCACTTTGGGTAACAATAATTTAAAAAAAAAATTCAAAAATTCTAGATATTGAACCAATCCAAAGTTGTTATAGCTAATGTTCTTCTAAACATTTTATATTATACTCTATCCAAATCACCATTCTTCAATATTTGAGCGGACAATGTTTTCAAATTCCAATATAGATCTTAAACATAAAAACCTAATCAATTTTCGACACCATATAATGGATTAAAATTATTATTCCACTAAGAATTCGTGGTGTTCATTCTTTTATTGTAAATCTTGGTTATTTTATTTGAGTTGTTTTGTGCTTTCAAAATGTTTTCACTACAATGTCTTACTTGCTCATTTTTCCTATGTAATTATTCATAAACTTATTGTGTAACAATGATACCCCTTTGCCAAACTTTTCTATTTTACTGTTATAAATCATTCATGATATGTATGGTTTATTACAAGATGATGGTGCTTTAACTATTATTCAAACAAACACACTAGTTTTACGAATATTATTATTATTATATTGACGAGCAGAAACGCATGTGCTCATACAGTTGTGTATTCTATTTTTCAATTTAAATAATAGTTTTCAAAAATATATAATTATAAAAAATATTTAAAAATTTAAAAAATATATTATTTAGTTGTTTCAAATAAAGAAATTAAGAATTTTATATTTGTCAAGAGTAATTATATCATTTCATATTTTCTTAAATGAAAAAATTTATTTTTTATATTAAAAGATAAAATTATTTAATTAAAAAATGTCTTTTCTTAATAAAGAAGAAATTATTAAATAAAAAAATTATATTCCTATAATGATGTATAAATGAACCAAGTCACTTATATTCTTTTATAATCCCTTTTCATCTATATACAGTTAAATATCTCTTTTTCTAGGTCAAATAAGCCTAATTCGAAAATTCTAAAAAAAATAAGAAAATCAGAATATCTTAGAGGATACAGAACCTAATAAGGCAATTCGCTAACCCCTTATCCGAAATAAATATACTCCCTCCAGAGAAAAAAGAAAAAGAAAATTCAAGATTCGTTTTATTAAATAAAATTATTCCTTCGAAAAAAATATAAAAAAATTGTCTGTGTCATACGTCACATATCTTTATTCAGCAAACACCTGGCGATAATCTATTGGGTCACATAAGGCACCAGTCACTTTCGTAAAAGAAAAAACCGCGATATATCGCACCCAAACTCGTTATCTCACAACCCAATATATCGTCACACGTCAAATCACGTGGACCCCACCCCACTTTCAATTATCGCTGTTACCGAAAATTCCATTTTCAAAGTGCTCGAAATTACCACAATATCCCCACGAACACCACCGAATTACTCCACCACGCCGTGTCTCATTTCTCAGAAAGATCATCATCGCCCACCTCACAAGAAAATTCAACGCTTTCCAGAACCTAATTAGGTTCAGTTCAAAATTTTGGGTCGTCAAAATCACGAGTTTAATCTTAATCACGAAAAGATTTCAGTTCTTAATTAATTTCTAATTAAACAATCTCAAAATTTACTTCGCTGATTTATGCTAAAACAACTTCGTACCGACATGAATGATGCAAAATCAATAATCTTCTGTCTGAAATCAAGCAAGTAACAGATCCACGAGCTAATGGAAACAACTATGGTAAATCACAATAATTTATCATTCTAAGATCAAATAAGGAAGAAAACAAGTGTAAAAATAAGAGGAAAAAAAAATAAAAATGAAACGATCTGAGATTGATCGAACACAAGAGAAATTCAGATAAATTCTTCTTCATCTTTTCAACAACAATCTCTCTAAATCTCACACACTCTCTCTGTCATCAGCTACTTTCTTTTGCTTCTCTATATATATAATCTGAGAAAAGCGAAAACCATGACCGAACCGGTCAACGAACGAGTTTCCGTTTGAGGTTTCTCTTTCTTGTTTTGTTTTTTCTTCAGACTTTAACAATCTTCGCGGCTCTGACCACCGGATTCTCCCTGGCGATGGCTTCTCTACCGGCGGCTTTGTAGTCGTAACTGCAGTCGTGGCGATCGGAATACCGATGCTCCGCGCAGAAGAGGTCGCCGCACCGGCATCGGAAGCCGGTGAGGCCGACCTTCCGCCGGCAACCGGAGCAGCGGTTGACGACGCGCTTGGCCTCGGACGGCGTGTTCTGGTCCGAAGAAGGAGGATCTGCAGCCGAAGAAGGCTCCTCGGGGAAGGATCTCTTCTGAGGACGCGCGGACGCAACGGATCTAGCGGAGGGAGAAGAGATTCCGGAAGCGGCGGCGGATGAGGTTGTGGCGGTGGAAGCGGTGAAGGCGGTGAAGCAGTTCTGGCACATGTTGTTGGTGGCGGGATTACCGATGACCCCGCAGTTGTTAACGCAGAGAGTAATAGTTTCGGGAACCTTGAACTCGGTTTCTTCGTTCTCGGTTTTCTGAGCCATGGAGAAAGGCAAGAAGAAGAAGAAAAGGGAGTTAGTTAGGTTTTAGTGTTTGAAAAGGGAAAGAGAGAGAAAGGAGAAAGGGTTGCGAAGAGGGGCGAGAGAGAGGCGAGGGGGATTTGAAGGTGTTGTGATGAGTTGTGAGGTCGGTAATGGCAATGGAATATGGGCCTCATAGAGACGCGTATCAAACATTTCTTTCTTTTCTTTTTCTTTCTCTTTCTCTTTCCTTCATGCTCTGGCGGCCCAAATTACCAATTTGTCCAACTTGCGCTTCCTTTGCGTTCTTGCTGTTGCAATTTGCCTCTGCCCCTTACTTTTCTCACAGGTTTCTGACGTGTTCCTGTCACTGCATCATCCAAATCATATGTCTCTGTCTTTTTCCTTTTATTTATTGTTTATTATCATTATTATTATTACTTTTTTATTATTATGGTTGGTGTTGCCTCCTCTACTATTCTGATTCATTTTGTTAGGTTGGTGGGTTGGCTTCCAATTATGCCTTTTCTTTCCATCACCTTACTTTACTAAATTCTAAGCTTCCTCTTCTAAACAAATCAATGAAACATGATCTTGTTACACTAAATCTTTACCCTCATGCTTTATACTGTTAAGGTTTACACAAATCATCACAAGATCTTTTTATTCACAAGAGTTTTAAAATATTTTGAAATATTCGTTACATGTGATTATAAAGTTTTGAAATTAATACATTTTTATTAGAAGAAATAAAAATCATTTTAATAATCTTTATATTTAAAAACTAATTAGTCTTTAGAGGAAGAAGTAATAGCATGTGACGAGAGTATGAAGGTAATCCTCTATATATACTGTTATGAGAGAACTGGTTTGGTGTTTGGTGCTAATTGACAATCAGGCACACACAACTTATGTATTATTAGGTATGAATAATTTATTATTTACAAGCATGGATTTAAGATGAAACATGAGAATTGTATCTATTTAGTTTAATTAATTTATTAGAGAGAAAGTGTAAACTTTTCTATACATATATAACAAACTATATTAGTAGTTATACTATTGTATTTTCAACTATATAAATGTATTCATGATGGTATCTTATTAAACAATTGTTGCATTTTCAATTAGATGAAGGTATTTTTCATAACACCTTTTGTCGATTAATCTTTATTAGAACATTGTTACAAGATATTGAAATTTTTAGTTACATATGACATTTTTCTGGAAGATTTATATTTAAATTAAATATGTTCATCAGAAAATAGAACTTATTATTTGAAAGCAATAATTTATACACCTACTTTATACTTAATGCATAATTCTTTTTTTAGTTGATCTGATGTTCTAATTTATGTAATCATATCGCTACTGAAGCCAATATATCTTACTTGTTAGAATAAAAATAAATTGACCTCATAATGTTTTGATTAAGTAGTTAAAAATATAGTTTAAAACTAATTATGCTTTATTTGTCATATGCAAGTTTCGTATTAAGCCAGATCATGTAAGACACAAGTGTTTTATATGTTAGAAGCGAAAGTCTTAATCAAACGATATGAGCACAATTTTTAGGCTAACATTCTTCTTGTATATCTTATAGGCTTATTTGTATTTGAAAAGAATGTCTTCATCTCACAAGAAGATCTCAAAAGCTCATGTCAACATCAAATATCTTTTGAAAGACATACATAAAGCTACTTCATGCCAAGAAGCATCTTGATGCTTCTTTTGTCAACCTTAGAAAGACTAGTTGTTATGTACCGTCTCTAACCTAAGTCTAACTAGTCACCCCAATTATTCAAGATGTTGCTTAAAGATGACATAAGCATTCAATGATGTTGGGAACACATTTAATGCATCTTACCATTAGACAGATGATAGAAGAAAGAAGATTATCTCTAAAGACCTTATAATTGTTACAAAAAATGTTCAACCACAACGAAAATCTTATTACAACGAAAATATATATATTTGTGTGCGTGTAAGATCTTTTTGAAAAAGGAGGTTTGACGACCACAACAAAAGTCTTGTTAAAAGAAAGTGCATAAGATCTTAAGCTTCAAAACCTTGTAGTTATGAGAAAGAACATTGTTGTGTTCATATAGTGATCTAGAAGAGTGACAACCTTTGTACATATCATAAGACGCTACCCCTTTTTCTAGTGAAACAAACTTAGTGATCTATTAGATAATTTTCTTTGTAAACATGTTTTAGTTTTAGCCAAAAGTGGTTGAGTTTCAAAGAATACTCAGACTTTAGTTAAGAGTGATTGGATTCCAAAGAATACTTGAGGATTTTAGCCAGAAGTTGTCGATGTTTAAAAAATACTTAGATTTACCTAGGAGTGGTTAGATTCTAAAGAATATTTGAGGTTTTTTTAGCCAGGAGAGCCTTAAGTCCAAAGAATACTAAGGTTTTAGCCAGGCGTGGTTGCATTTCAAAGAATAATTAGGGTTTTTAGCTAGGAGTAATTGAGGTTCAAAGAATACTTAAGTTTTAGTCAAAAGTGTTTGTATTTAAAAAAATACTCGAGGTTTTCAACCAAGAGTGGTTGAGTGACAAATGAGACTTGAATTTTAGTAGTCAAGAGTGGTTGAGTTCAAATAATATTCATCTTATACTTTGTAACTTGAGTTTGCTTAGTAGAACTTGACTAACTGGTCAAGAATTGAACATAATTTTCTAACAGATGAATCAAATATAAAATTCAATGTAGAACTCTATTTTCTTTATTTATATTCATTGCATATTATTTATTTATAACTAATACTCGATAGTCTTTGTGAAAACAAATCTCTAAAAGTGTTTTTAGAAATTCATGTGTCATACTTAAGGTTACATATGACGCATGTTATCACATGTAATCTCTATAAAAAGCCTTTGATAAAGCATATGAAATTATCATATATGATTGTTCATATTCAGACGATAAATACAAAATCAATTCATACTCTATACTTAACATTTTAATAATAAATTATATCTCTTATTTATTTTAAATATATTTTAAAATATTTTAACCTAGACTAAAAAGTCAATAAATACATATCAATCAATCCTACAAGGAATATACATTCAATTTTTTTAGTCACTTTTACTTATATTTTTTAGTTTTCATTCACTTAAGCGTTAAAAGTTTTTTGCAGTTTGAATCTTCTCTTGACCTTCACCAATAATTCAATGATTAATTTTCATAAGATTAAGATTAGCTTTGCTAGAATATTATCCTTTCAAGAACCATACTCTTTTTTTTGTTAAGAACAACATATAATATTATTAAATAAACATCGAATAAAAATGTTTATTAAATCCTATTAATTTAATATTCATAAGTTGTTTTTAAATTAAATTAATGAAATGTATATTTTATTTTTTGGGCGAAATTAGGAAGAAAATGTTTGCCCTTTACAGAGCCACATATAATATCATGGAGTTGATAAATGATGTACATGTAGCATTTTTAAATAATATTGTACCACAACAGTGTTGAACGTTAATAATTCACCAATTTGATACTTTTCTCTATGTTGTTTATATATGAATAAGTTTATCCAGTTATCAAGAAAAAAAGTTGTCTCCACCAGCCATGAGGCAATGTGTTATGTCGAGGACCATCTATTTACAGATTGTACTAAAACCCTATATAGGGTGTCAAATTTACAAGTAGACTCAAAGGAAAGTTATTTTAATTTTAAATTTTAAAGATGAAATAAAGGTTAAAGTAATAATAAATTTAAATAATATTTTAGTATAGTCACTTTTGTAATTATATTATCGATACATAATATCCACTAACGTGGTTGATGACAAGTTTTTAGTGGGAACTTTTGTCCCAACTAAATTTAACTAAATTTTCTTGCCTAAAACACTCGAGTCTTAGACATTGTTTAAAAAGATCGAATTTATTACCTATTGGAACTTATAACTTGTTAGCAATTTAATTAGTCATCTATGATATATTTAATAAAAAAAATGAATGAAAGAAAAAAGAAAACAAAATAAATTGTAAAAAAAAAAAGTGAAATTATATGATTGAAGAGACATAATTGATTTTTTTTTCTGAAATATATATATTGATTTATTTAATTTGAAAAATATATAAATTATAGCATTATAACTTTATACAATTATAATAATAATAATAATTATTATTATAATAATATTAATATTATTATTTGTACGGCTCACCTCTAAAATATTTAGATTTATGTTACCTACTTTCAAGATATATAGAGAAAACTACTTATATCTATAAATCAATTTGATTATAACATAATAATGAGCAAGTACTCAATAGTAATTCATCCTCGGATATTTCAATTTAAGTCCAAAATATTATAAATACATACGGATTTTGAATGGAGCAGTGACTTAATTCTTTCATTCTTTACTCGTATACTAATATTATTATTAACACTTCTCTAATTCTTACTAATTTAAATGTAAATTTTCTCTCAGTATTTTTTTGATAACCATTTTTTAGAGGACAGACTCGATTTCTAACCAGCTTTCTTAAAGTCTTCTCAATTCAAAATTTACCCCAGTCCTGGTAAAACATTATTTATAATAATAAGAAAAAATATTTAATTTTTTTCTATTATATATATATATATATATATATATATATTAATATTTTCTGTTTCAGAAAATACGTCTAGTTATTCTTAGTAAACAAATATTGTCTAAATATTTTTTTTCTATTTTAGAAGACTGAACTGCAAACGTTTATAACATTATTGAAATTATTTGTTAGAATAATTTACATTTAAATTAATATTGACTGAATTGAATAATCTACTACTCAATTATTAATATTTGAAAAATTGTATCATTCAAAGTTTTTTTAGCACATTATACCATTATCCTTTTTAATTTTCATTCATTTTACATATTTATTAATTATATAACTAAGTCTTGATATATCTTATAAAACAACATTAACGTGTTTTGTTACCAACATAATAATAAAATGCATTAAAATTGAAAACAGTAAAATACCTAAAAAATATTTGTTAGGGTAAATTCAAGTAGATCTTTGATAATTTTTAATTAAGTATTAGTAACAATAAAGTATAAATATGGATATGTTTCATTCCTAACACAATAGTTTTTAAACAGATTATATGAAATGTAAGTATTTGTCTATCATATTATATTTTTTCTTCTTTGACAAACACAATAGTTTTTAAATAGATTATATGAAATGTAAGTATTTGTCTATCATATTATATTTTTTTCTTCTTTGACAAGTAAAGTCTTAGTAAGATGATACACACAATTAAACTAACTTTGTATATCTCAAAATTCTTTATAAGGTTATTCTATGTTGCATGAATTGTTTTCATCTTCTTATATATGTAAAAGATCTTGTAAAGCTTACGTTAACATCAAATCTCTTGAAGGACACTCTAATTGTTTTTCTATGTTGCATGAATTGTTTTCATCTTCTTATATATGTAAAAGATCTTGTAAAGCTTACGTTAACATCAAATCTCTTGAAGGTTAATCTATGTTGCATGAATTGTTATTCTATGCTAGCACTGATCTTGATGTGCTCTGTAATGAGGGAAGATAAAAAATAAAATTATAATAGAGGAACAATTGATAACTGGAGGAAGTATATAAATCTCAGTATGTATTATTGTATTGGTGGTTATACTATAAGGAAGACAAACAAAGAAGATGACACTCCCACTCCTAGAGATAATAATAGAGAGAAGAAACAGAATGCAACAATTACTCCCTTTCTCTCTCCTCTCAACTATTATATATCTAATAATATTCCTCACACATAATCCTTCATGTGTGAATTGGCCATCCCTATTCTTACACTTTTTTGTTGCCCACAATCATCCCATCACTTGACACCTGTTCATTCTTTCTAATAGAATTATTCTTCTCCCTATCAATTTCCTGAATTGTCCTTGTGCTATTTCCACTTGTGACATTGTCTCCCCCATCAAAATCAACCTTGTCCTCAAGGTTGAAGTCAGGATAAACTTGTTGCATATAGGTAAGTTCCTCCCAAGTAGCGTGTTTTGCATCAATGCCTTCCCAGTGTACCACAACTTGAGGAATATTTTTGTCTCCCTTGAGAATAACTCTAGATTGCAAAATCTCTTATGGGTGTAATATAAGACCAATGTCATTAGTAATCAGAGGAAGTGGGATATATGATTGTTGATGAACACCTTGGCATGGTTTCAACTACGACACATGAAAAATAGAATGAATTCGAGTAGTTGAGGGCAACAATAGCTTGTAAGCAACTAGACCACTCATTGGATAATAGGGAAAGGACCGAAGTATTTCATGCCCAGTTTCTGATTTTTTTCTCAATGCAACTGAATTTTGTCTATACGGTTGGAGCTTAACCAACACCGTATCTCCAACATTGAATTGCACATGACGTCTCCTCTTATCTGCTTGCTTCTTCATATATTGTTGGGCCTTTTGCAAATTGTCTTTTAATTGATGTAAAACAACATCACACTGCTGCAATAGTTTCTACAATGTTGGAGGATCATTCGAATCTGTAACATACTTGTCAATCCTAAGAGGATCCCTGCCATAAACTACCTTAAATTATGTCATACTCGTACTAAGGCGGTACGAAGTATTATACCAAAATTCAACCCAAGGTAACAACTTCAGCCACATCTTTAGATTGTCATAAGCAAAACAACATAAATACATCTCCAAACAATGTTTAACAACTTCTAATTGGTCATCAGATTGAGGATGGTATGCAATACTCATAGCCAATGAAGTACCACTCAACTTGAAGAGTTGTTTCCAAAATCGACTCATAAAAACCTTGTCTCTATAAGATACAATAGACTTGGAAAATCCATGCAATTTGACCACTGTCTTCATGAATAAATCAGCCACTTGTGCACTCGTGTAATGTGCTTTTAAAGGAGCAAAATGAACATACTTGGAAAGTCGATCTACCACTACCATGATCACTGTAAAACCACTAGCATTGGGTAGTCCCGTGATGAAATCCATTGTGATATCCTCCCATATTTGTTCTAGAATTGGAAGAGGATGCAGCAACCCTGAAGGTAGTGAATTGGAAGACTTAGCTTGCTAACAAATGAGGCATTGTTTAACAAAATTAGCTATGTCTTTATGCATACCCTACAATTGAAATTGAGCAGCAATCCGAGTCACAATTCTTGCAACACCTGAGTGTCCTCCAAGTGGAGAAGTGTGGAATTCATGTAATATTTGTTGAACTAAGTCATGCTTCCTAGGAATAACCAGTCTACCATTCCAGTATAATGGTTCATCATATGTGGAATAATTAGGATGAGGAAGGGTACCCTTGCAACATAATTCACGAATGTTGTTTAGCTTAGTATCCTCTGTAATCGTAGCATGCAATACTGGCAGAATTTCCATGTTTGGTTGAGACCACACCATAAAAAATGATCGAGACAAGGCGTCTGCTGCCAAATTATCCTTTCCTGGTTTGTACTCTGTAGTAAAGTCATAGCCTAGCAACTTATGTAACCAAGATTGTTGTTCTGGAATTTGTAGGGACTGTTGTGTAAGGCTCCTTAAACTCCTTTGGTCTGTCCGAATTAAGAACTTATGCCCCAAGAGGTAATGTCTGAATTTCGCTATAGCTTCAGTTATTGCATATAGTTCCCGCGTATAAGCTTATTGTTTTCATAGTGAAGGAGTTAATTTTTTTGAAAAGAAAGCAATTGGATTATTGTTTTGACTCAACACTGCCCCTATACCAATCCCTGAAGCATCTATTTCTAGTATAAAAGCCTTAGAAAAATCTGGAATAGCAAGAATTGGAGCTTGAGTTAAGGCAGATTTGAGTGTTTCAAAAGTTGCAGTAACAACAGCAACATCCCAATTAAAATTGTCTTTCTTGAGCAAATTTGTCAAAGGGGCTGCAATAGATGCATAACCCTTAAACTTCCTATAATAACCTGTAAGACCCAGAAATCCCCTTAACTGCCTGAGGTTAGTAGGAAGAGGCCAAGCTAACACAACTTGTACCTTGGAAGCATCCACAGCTACTCCTTGACCTGAAACCGTGTGTCCTAAGTGTTTAACTTGAGTAAGACCAAATGAACACTTAGATAACTTGACAAACAATTTATGTTTCCTTAATAATTGCAAGAAAGCTTCTAAATGATGTAAATGAGAAGACCAAGTTGGACTATACACCAATATGTCATAAAAAAAACCAAAATTGATTTCCTCAACATATCTTGAAAGACTTCATTCATCAAACATTGAAATGTAGTCGGAGCATTCATCAACCCAAAAGGCATCACAAGTCATTCGTAGTGCCCATGATGTGTTCTGAATGTTGTCTTATATCGCTCTTCTTCTTTTAATAAGATATAATGATAGCCCAACTTGAGATCAGGCTTGGAAAAATATTGATCCCCGATTAACTCATTAATTAACTCATCAACAGTGGGAATAGAAAAACTATCCTTGACAGTTATGACATTTAAAGCCCGATAATCGGTACAGAATCTCCAAGTACCATCTTTCTTCTTAACCAAGACAATTGGTGAAGAAAATGAGCTAGTACTAGGCACTATAATTCCTTCTTGTAACATATCACTGACCATCTTCTCAATTTCTTCTTTTTGACAGTGAGGATACCTATAAGGTCTAACCTTAACAGGATCTGCTCCTTTAATCAAAGGAATACAGTGATCATTTGATCTGCTAGAAGAAAGACATGTAGGAACTGTAAACACATCATGATAAGTATGCAGAAGTAATACTAATTCAGGTTCCATGTTCTCAGGTAATTTCAACCAGTGATCAGCAACACAATTTGGTTGCTGAAATTGTAGTGTAAATAGTTCAAAGATGGCGTGAGTACTTTGCATCCTGCGAAGATGATTATATTGGGCTGGAGCAGGAAGTTTTGGTTTATCACCATGAAGGTAATAAAGTTCCCGTCCACCAAAAACTTCAATGTCAAATCACTGTAGTAAGCAACATGGGAGCCCAACTTAGCCAACCAAGCTGCCCCTAAAACTACATCTACATCTGAGACTGGCAGTAAGTAGACTGGTAGTTCTAGAGAGTGACCTTGGTTCTGTACTTCAACTTCCCTCACCATACCTTCCACAGTCAAAGAGTTTCCATTACCTACTAAGACCATTCAATCATCTTCACATAGTTGAACTCAATCAAACAAACATCAATCAAATTCAACAGAATCTTATCAACAAAACAAACATCTACTATTCAGTATCTCAGCTCATCTCCAAGTGTCTACTCAATGAGATATATAGCTTTTATTTCTTAATACATATAAGAAATTGATTAAGGCTAAACAAATTAACCAAGAACTTTAATTAAGGAAAAACAAATGAATTCTAAAATAAGCATTCAATGACAATTACCTTTTAAAAAAAAGATTTCAAAAAGATCAATAATAAAGAACAATTGTTATAGAGAATATAAAGAATAAAATTTTATTAAATAGAAACCTTAGTTCAATGTGAAATCACAAGAGAAACAACCTAAAGCAATTTAGTCTTCCATGAATATTAGGAAAGCACAAGAATTACCAAAATAAAAAATAAAAATTAGAGTCTATGTTATGTTGTCGTGCGAACCTCTCTCCTTCATGTCTTCTCCAAGCTCTATTTATAATCTTATTTTCTTCACAAAATCAACTCTTGAGTTAATTCTTAGATATTATTATCACAATTATCAATTGTGTTAATCTTTATCACATATTAACTTTCAAATATCTTCTTTCTAGATATATAGTAAGAAATATTGTCAAAGCAGAATATTAGAAAAATAAGAGAATATATTTAAAGTTTAAGTTTAATCAATAATCTCAATTAAGATTATTAATTATGATCAGGTCAATTTTATTTAAAATAATAAATGTATTCTCAGTTCTAATATAAGAAAGTCATAATTAAAATGTTTAAACTTGAATAAATATATACTCATCATTTATGTCACAGTCACTCAATAGAAATTTAGACAAATCTAAAACTTTGAGACAATAACAATGCTTTTTCCTCTTTATTAACATGGTTTATTAACATGGTTTGACATTTAATATTATTATTCTTTGAGGACAATTACTTCGTGAGATACAAATTGCTTCCTGTACTTAATAAATGTTTAATATACCAACAATATCCTTATATTTTTATTTTTAAATTTATTTATTAAATAATCTTTTCTCTTTCACACACACCCATAATTGACTTACACGCACATTAGTGTAACCACCAAATTATAAAAAAATAAAAAAAGTTAATATCTCTCTTTCTCTATCATACGTATATTTTAAAAGGTTTCTCTAATTTTAAATTAATAAAATAAGATTTTTTCTTTCTGTTTTTTTCCTTAGTTCCTCTCTATCTTCTTCTTTAGTATTATTTGTTGTACTTCATCAAATTGTAAAATACTTAAGTTTCACGGTTTTATATAAAAAATAATGTTACAGAAAGATAACAAAAATCATAAAAGATGAAAAATAATAATTTATAAATACCAAGAATAATTTCAGTATTTCAGAAAATTATAAGTGTAGATCACAATTTGTATGGTATATCAAAAGATTGTATGATACACAAAGTAATCAATTGCATATTAATAGTTATTTTATTTTCGTTAGTTTTGTTAAAATTATATATTTTATTATTAAAATATCTACAATTTGATATGTATTAGTGATACATTTGATAATATTTTGTACCAATAAAATATTAACAAACAATAATAACACATTATCTTGATAAATATTAATAAACTTTTTTATAAATAATAAATTAAATCTTATATATATTAAAAAATATATATATATATATATATATATATATATATATTTAACCGAATTTGTTGTCATAAAACTAAATATTTAAAATTAATGTATTTAATTGAATTTTTATTAATTTAAAATTAAAGGAATTTTTTAAAATATACATATGAATGAGAAAAGATAGATATGAACTTGTTTTTCAATTTGGTTGTACTCATCTATCGCGTGATTCAATTGAGCATCTGAGAGAAAAAAAAAAGTTATTTAATAAATAAATTAAAAAATAAAAATAATAAAGATATTATTAGCATATTAAGGATTTGTTAAGTATATGAAGCAGATTGTATGGTGCAAGAATTAATTATCTTCTTTGAGTCATAATTAGTATTTTAATTAGATTGATATTTTAAAAAATTATATATTTTATAATAAAAATTTCAAAATCTCAATTGTAATTAATCAAACTCAATCTAACATGTTGAGAAGTTGGATTAATCTAAATCAAAGAGTTAAATTAGATTGAATTTTATATTAAAAAAACTCAATTTTTTTAGTGAGTTAGATAGAAGATTTTCACAAAATAACCCAACCCGCTGACACTCGTTAAAAATAAAAAAGAACTAGTTGTAAGCTATTATTAATTATTTCTTTTATGTATTTATTTATAACTTAGGTAGAGTGTTTAAAAGCACGTTGAAATGTGTGTGTATTTTAGAATTTGAAAAGTGATGGAAATAAAACAACTTGACTGGGATGGTTACAGCGAGCACTGACGCGGAAAGGGCAAAACGGGAAAAGAGGAGGCATTTTAAAGGAGGACGAGCCGCCCTATCTGACCGACCAACTCTCTAATTTTGAGACGTCAGGTTTTGTCCACCCCGTCGCCGACGCGTGTGCTCACCGGACACAGATATGCCACCATGCTTTACGTTTCTAGGGTCCCACCCTTTTTCACCCTTTAAATCAAATTTACAATTTCAAATAAAAAATAAAAGTGAAATAAATGACCTGAAGTCCCATGCGTGGTGTGGGGTTTATATAAGGAAATTAGCACGACACTTTCACTTGGTTTTGTACTAATAAATTTTATTTATTTATTTTGGTTTTGCACGACGCTATTATATCAAACACACATCGCCAAGTAATTTTCGTTGGCATAATTTTAAAACAGCAATAAATATTTTTGGAAAATTTTCTTAAGTAACAAAAAAAAAGTTGAAACTCCAAGTGCAATAGGGTTGAATTGAGCTTTTTTTTTTTTTAAGTTTTATAATTAGACTTGAGTTTTCAATTTTTATTTTTTTTATTTTTTATTTTTTTTCTAAAATTTCTAGTAAAATATGTATGAGAAGTGTTCTTTATATAAAAAAAAGTGTAGGTCTTTTGAGATGGAGAGATTTTTTATTAACATGGAAAAATACTTAAGTTTAAAATTATAAAAAATATCACGTATAATAATTGACTAAGTACTTCACGAATATTGAGTAAAATAATTGACTAAGTACTTCATCTAGTATGAATGTGTGATTATAAACTTTTTAGACCTCTAAGTAAAGACTAAAATAACCAAAAGATAATTAAAATGATAAAAAAAATAATTGTTTATGTTGTTTAATATATAAAAGATAATTTTTTAATTACACATGATTGATATTATTGTTTATATATATATTTAAATATTTTGAAGTCGCATGGATGGAAAGGGAATTTTTTAAATAATATTCATAATAATAATTTTTATAACTTGTCTAATAGTAGTAAGTGTATTATAGGGCTTATCAGCCACCACAAGCAAACTATATTTGTGTACATCATTTGAACCGATCACATTTCCCAATCGAATAGCCTATCTCGATCAGTCACGAAAAAATCATATTACTAACGTGTCATTAACAAAAGACACATGGCAACTCATGTGAATGTCCGAACAGAATAAGTGTGGCAGTTCCTTATTCATAATAAATAAAGAAAAGCAAAAGGATGCCAATGTTGAAATAAACCTCCTTGGCCCAAACACTTAAGGCTCACTATGACACCTATAAATAGAAACCTCATCTTCAGATATAAGGTACTTTTGAACTCTAATCTATTCACCCTACACTACTCTCACATTTATTGACTTTAGTATTAGAGTGCATGCAAGACCTCCCCTAGAATTGTGAGCATTAGGAGACTCAAGGAGAATGATAAGACTCTCAAATATGAACTGACAACTGAATAATAAGTGGAGATCAAAGTAGATAGAAGATGACCGAAGACATTGTTGTTGTTAGAGTTAATCGATCTCTTACAAGAACAGAAAATATTAAAAAACATGTTCAAACTCTATTTAAATTTCTAAAAATATTGTTCATTATCACAATTTTAGATGTTATAATATTTCAACTATCTTATTTCATCCAGGTTTTATTTTCTTCTTATAATTATATTTTTCATAGGATTAGTCCAACTAAGTATTATATAAATATATATATATATATATATATATATATATATATATATATATATATATATATATTTTGTATTTGTATAAAAAATATATTTTTTATATATTTTTTATATTTATATTTTTTATATTTTTTATAATAAATTT
>Ga0099824_1005451_pt1 | contig 17916 bp, 12 predicted proteins | sample SiratrowhiteBW_FD_76837 | JGI IMG/M metagenome (GOLD analysis project Ga0099824, IMG submission 76837) | Root nodule microbial communities of legume samples collected from California, USA - Siratro white BW | ecosystem: Host-associated > Plants > Roots > Nodule | place: USA: California... | reverse complement strand
TATTATGTAAAACAAAAATAAAAATATATATAAAAATATAAATATATATATATATATATATATATATATATATATATATATATATATATATATATATATATATATATATATATATATGTGTGTGTGACGAATTTTGTGACGAAGACATAATTTTTTCAGAAACTTTGTCGAAAAATGAATTATTGATGAATATTTATGCTCTAACAATCCATCACTAACCGTACGTCACAGATATCACGAGACAACGTATAAAATATAATCGGTGACAACCTTTGTAACAATAACAATGAGCATCATAGCAAAGTCACCACAAAATAATACTAAAGTTTCCCTACTTGAATCACTTAAGGTGAAATATATAATGCTTTATGCAACGTCTTTTCTTCAATGAATAAATATATATATATATATATATATATATATATATATATATATATATATATATTAGTCCGTTGTATGAACTACACGAATTTTTTCAAAATCTGTTAAATTTTTTTTATTAAAGAAAGGATATAATTGTTTAATCATTCACGTTTTTTTCCATTAATCTATAAAATATTGGAAGCAGTTAAAAAAATGTTCAGTTGGTCTACTGTAATTTCATATCCATAGTATTTTGCCTTAAGACTTATATTCTCTACTTTTGAAAATTATTCAAATCTCCAACGTTTTGATGAATTCGTTTATGAAAAAAAATATATAAACTTTACTTTAGATTTAATATATTATTGGTGCATTTGAAATGTTTCTAAATACAGAAAAAAGGCACATCAAACAAAAATTTCTAGTTTAAGTTCCAATAGATTAGGTCAGATGGAGAAATTTTTTTATTCTTGACACATTAAGAATTTGAAGTAATTAAAACACTTCAAGTGCTGAAAAATAAAACGTCTGTTACCTGCCTGAACATCTACCAATTTATGCATTTTTGTATACATTGTACTGGTTTATTTGTTGCAGGGAGCATCTAATGACTAAAAATGAGGTTTCAAGATCAGATTTTTAGAATTATTTTATATAACAATTTTAAATATTTATTTAAAGAGTTTCAGAGGAGTAAAATAGGGGGGGGATTTCATACACTTTATGCCGTGAGCGTCTAATGCTTTCCTGCATTATGCCTCTTAAACACTTAGAACTTTAATTAAAAGCAGTTCTGATATTTAATCTTATTATTAACTTAATTGTATTTTAAAGGATTTTTTTTAAGCATTTAACTTTGAAGTTCTAAAATCTTATTTGAAGTAAAGGGTGTGGGCTAATTTTTCAAACTAATGTAATTTTTTTTTAAATTTTTAAAATGGTGCATATTTTTTTTTTTTTTTCATTTTCCGGGGTGAGGATAAATCTATCATTGTGAATAAATTGTGTCTTTATTGTGATTTAATTTAAGATTATATGAATTAGTAAAAAGAGAACATCATTTTATAAAATGAGTGAAATGTAATAAAGATATTATTTTAATTAACTAATTAATTGATTAATTAAAATTGCTAAACTACTCAGGTTGATTAATTCTCTCATCATCCCTCTCCTTATCCTATTTTGGCATGTTGTATTGGATTTTGTACATAGAATTAATTCATACTGATAAAGTCATTTTAAGTGTTTTGTTTTGTTTAATATATAATGATTAATGATTGAAATTAATTGTCATTAAATAATTAAAATATATGTGAACGTTAATATGAATGAAAAAAATAGTTATCTGCTGTGAAGAAAAATTACCTGTTGTGGAAAAAAAATCTAAATAAATTTAAAAATTTTTGTAAAAGAAAAAAAAGGAAATAGTTTGGAAATTTTTATAAAATTACAGCAATAGTTATTTTTATAAAATAAAAAAAAAAGAGTGAAAGTAGATTTAAGAAGAAAAAAATCTAAATAAGTTTGAAAATTTTTATAAAAAAAAAAAAAGCCAAAGTAGTTTGTGAATTTTTATAAAATTACAAGCAATGATTATTTTTATTAAATAGAAAAAAAAATAGAGGAACTAGTTTTAAGAAGGAAAAAAATCTAAATAAGTTTTAAAAACTAACGAATTTACTTTTGTCCTTCTTTAAAAAGTTTTAACCTTTTTTTAATTCAAATAATTTAAATTTTCACTATATAAAACCCATCTTTTAATTTAACTACTTTACATCAATTTTCTTCAAAGCACATAATTTTTCTTCACAGCAAGTAATTATTCTTCTATTCAAACTAACTTTACATTGATTTCAATTACTTAATGATAATTAATTTCAATAATTAGATATTCATCAAAATTTTCAGGCTTCATCACTATGCATTAATTTTTATCTGAACCCAATATAACATGCAAAAACAAAAGAAATTAAATATGTTGCGTAATTAAGAAATTAAATAAGATGTTTTGAAATTTTACCTTAGAATATTTTTTTTAACAACCATGAATAAAATAAATTAAAATAGAGTACTTTAGGAATATTCCAACCCTATTACACCTGTAAAATATTTGAAAGAGGAAAAATACAAAATAGACTAAACTAAGATAGGGCAACGACAACCTAAGATGCCTCAATGCAACTTGGAAACGAAATACAAACAACCAAATTAGGAGGCTACCAAGACCCCATAAGAATAATATTCATTACTCTAAGTGCACACTTAGATGTTACCACTTTTGAAACCTGAGGAATCAAATAAAAGTAGGCACCTCCTGCTTCTCTTGAAGTAGTAGTAGTCATTGCCTCTATGATTCACATACCGACCCTTTTCATAAGTAATTTGTGTCCTCGATCACCAACCTACAAAAAAAAGAAATACAGTCCCATAGTCCTACATTCCCCTACCTTAGAATGTAACGGATTTAGGAAGCGTTTAATAAAAAAAATGTATTTTATATAAGATAATGTTATGAAATCATTAATTAGATGATCTATTGATTTTAAAATAAACTACATAATTGACTAACTCACTGTTTTTATGCTATTCTTTGCTACATGAGGCTTAAGGAGAAAGTCATCAGTGTATGTCCATCCAATACTAATGGTATGTCCAAATTTTAGACAAAGGTTAAGGTAAAATTTCAATTCTTTTAAAAGCCACAAAATTCTCCACAATGTTTGCGCTCGAACCATCACCCGAAAAAATAGGCTAAGATAGGAGCAGTGAAAGAATTTAGAAAGTTAGGAAGTACATATTCAACCAAACTTAAGAACAAATGTGAAAAGTGAGACATGATTTATGAAATTAATATCACATCCAAATAGTGTATAAACTAAAAATTGAGATTTAAGAAAAATTTGGAAAAAATATTGTAATGACAACTCAAGACAGGTAAGCATATATCTATAATGACAACCAAGTTTATCGAACTCGAGGGTCAACTTGTAGACTCGTTGAGTTTACGGTTTCATTATCCGTGACCGAGTTGACTTGCCGGTAAACTCGTTTTTAAAGTAGACTCGGTAGAATCGAAAGTACATTCGGTGGATTCGGCCAAACTCATGAGTTTGCTACCGAGTGAACGAGTTGAGAAGAAAGTCACAATTTTTGATCTAGGACTTGGATTTAGGGTTTGTCGTCGTCTTCTAGTGCGTCCGTCGTCTTCTAGTGAGCCGCCATCAAGGATCGCGTGGCATGGTGGGTCTTCTCACCTTGTCGTCGGGTCTTCACATCGTGTTTCAGGTCTTCATCATAGCCGCTACAAGTTCTCCTCCATACAACTTCTCCTTCATGCGATTCCCCCACTCTGTTGTTGTTTGCTTTCATTATGCTGCTGCGATTAGTTTTAAGGTTACTTTTATTTATTTGTAGCTAGTGTGGGTGTTTTTTTAAAAATTTAAAGTGACTGGGCTTTTTTTTTTCTAAATTGCAATTACAGGTCTCTAGCTATAAATTTGGTTTAAATTATGTAGACAATGTTAGATCCATCATTTTTAGTTCTACCTAAAATTCTACTTAAAAAGTAAAAGTGAGATGAAAAGAGAGTGAATGTTTATGAATTTGGTATATTATATAAACTTATTTTGTAAATTAACCCTAAACCCTAAGCCAAACAAAATTTTCAACTTTCTCTCATTGTTTTCTTGTGTAAAACGTATAACTTGTATCCTCTATTTCCTTACGAACGAGAATGAATAAGTAGTGAAATGTACCGGTCCCACGTGATGCGTAGCAGAAGAAGAACCAATTGTTTCCTCTAGTCCAAGCCACACAGCGGAATCAATTTCAAGAAACTTGTTCAATTGGGATTCAGATTCAGATATTCAAAATAACTATTAGGAGTTTCCCTGAATTAGAATTAACACATACTTAAAAACGGGGGCGAAGCAAAACCCGAATTGTTGTTGACCCAAAGATCTGGGTCCTCGGAAACTAAGTCGCTGTTGGAGCTGCTACTATTTGCTCCTCAGAGAGAGTGTCCTTCATAATGGGTTGGTTTGGTTAAGTTGAGCCTTGTGCAGTGCAAAACCGAACAATACGCTGACAGCATACCTCTGCCTATACGACTAAAGCGACGTTGTGAGTGCTGCCGATAATAATTACAGAATAAATATTATGAATAATGAATTTAGTCATCTTATTGAGAGTCATAATTCAATAGAAGAGTCATATACTTGAATTCATGGATGAAGATAGAATACTTGATATGGTTATGATCCTCCTCAACCAAAATCCTCTTCTTGTTGTTGGACCTTAGAGTGTCTGTTTTGATGGTGTAAGAGACCACAAAGTTTTGATTTTGGTATATTGGGGACCAACACTTTACCTCCATTTTATTCTATTAACTTCTCAGAAAACTATTTTCATTAAACCAATTATCCGATAAATTAGGGGCTGTCATTAAAACTATCATAATGACTCATTAAAATTATCTTAATTTCGAATATTTTCAAACGTTAAGGAAAATAACAGCTAATATGATTATATATATATAGCCCACATATAATTTCCTAACAATCTGCCACTTGGGTTATATATATTGTCATGAAATAATCATATCACAGAATAAACTATAAGTGCTCATACCTAATACTATTTGTCCTTAACTACTTAAACAATTTGGTCCATCTCATATACCAATAATGAAATTACTACGACTTTCATCACATTAAATTCATAACTAAACCACGATGATTACCATACTGATGTACTCAACGACATAGATCAAGTTTAAATGAGTAACATAGAAATCACATGAAATTTGATCTCATGCATGTCTATTTCCAACTGGTCCAACTTTAAAATCTCCATTAAGATCTACCCAAAATTTGCAATATTAACATTGCAAACAACATAATGTAGATCGTCATCTTTTATTCTACAGAAAATAAAATAATATAATGTATGACATAAAACATATAAAATATACAAAATAACCCCACTAAAACAAGTTATCATCAATTGCGATACCCATATGAGCAATATGCTCATGAAATACTTTAGGGATCAATCCTTCGATTAATGGGTCTGCTAGCATAAACTTTGTTCCTATATGTTCTATAGGGATCTGTTTTTTTTTTCTCTTGAACTCTCTCCTTAACAACAAAAAAATTAACATCAATAATGTTTTGACTTTGTTGAGCTCCTGTTGTTATTGGAGTAAAGCACTGCTGAATTATTGTTGTTGACATTTTTCGGCAAGTGTACCGAATCAAAACTAAGATAGATTTATAAAGTAAGGATGTCGATCCCACAGAGAACAGTTTTGCTATCAAATCTCAAATTCACAACTCACTAAGCAATTAAAGGTTTCAAGATGAATTGAGAGTAATTTAAATTAATAGACAATAAAGACAATTGAAGAATAAATAACAATTAAAAAGAAAGTTTTCAAGATCTAGAAAGACTCTGAGATTGAACTTCATCTATCTTCCTCATTCATATTTTGGATTTGATAATAAAATACAATATTAGTAACTACTCACTATTGATGCACATATAATAATCATTCACACTGATTCCTCTTATATGAAATTCATAAGGTAATTTCCTAAACGCTGATCCTTCAGCTATTTAATAAATTATCCAGCATTAAGAACATATGTTATAACAATCAATACACTGAAACCTATCCCTAGTATTCCAATATATTGAGTATTTTCATCTAATTCAGAAACTCAAAAGTACTTCCCAGTTAAATTCATCAAGAATCAAGATCAAGACTCTATTGATCAAATAAAATCTAGCATTAAGTGCAAGATGAAAATACCAATGGAGAAGAAACTCAATATTATATTTAAAATCACCAAAATACAAATGAGTTCAAAAGATTACATTCAATCCCAAAGATAAAGAATTTAGCTACTCATGGTAACCATTACACTCCAAGGAAGAAAGATTGCAAAGAAGACAAAGAATCCTCAATAGTTATTGTTCTTGACGGCTCTTATGTTCCTCCCAATCCAGATCCCCTTTCCAATAAAATCCTCTTTTAAACACGTATTCGGGCTTAGGTTAAGTGTCTTTTCACTCGGACGAAAATACATCACTTAGACGAAAATTTGATGTACTCTCTGGACTGATCTCGCTCAGGCGAAACCATCCTCGCCCAGGCGAGATACCCTTCAGTTGCCTCGCTCCAACGTCGCCCGGACGAATTCTCCTCTGCAGCTTATATACATTCCTGAACTATTTTCGTCTTGGCGAACTTTCCTCGCTTGAGCAACTCTTCTTTTCAAATCTTTTTCATTTCTTCTTTTCATGCAACTTCCAAGCTCCCTTCATTCTTTACACCTGAAATTCACAATAATTAAGATCAAATGTCTTCTTTTGACTCATGACTCAAATTAACAAAGTAAATCCAAAAACTCTCAATTTGGAGGTAACTATTATCTTAAAGATCACTTAAACCCACAAGTATTCAAATTTATAATGTATAAAAACACTAAAAATTGGTACTTATCAATTTTCACAATAAATCTTCAATGGCTTTTCAATGTCATCTACCACACGAAGCCTGGTGACAAAGTTAACCATATGTCATGGTTAACGCATCACGTGCTTAACTGTTTTCCAATGATCCATGCCTGGATTGTTCAAGTATCTGCCTAGAACTCCCACTATAAATGCTATATCAGGACGGGCGCAAACTTGTGCATACATTAAGCTCCCTATTGCTAATGCATAAGGTTTATCATGCATTATTGTCCTTTGAAGATCATTTTAGGGCAATGTTTGAAACTAAACTTGTCTCCTTTAGCCAGGGGTATGTTGACCCGTCTACTACTTCCCATGTCATATCTACTTAAGACTTTATCGATATAACTCTTATGTGATAATCCAAAAGAGAATGATCTCTTAATATTTGGATTCCTAATACAAAAGAAGCATCACCAAGATCCTTCATTTCAAATTTGTTCGATAAAAATTTCTTGGTTTCATGTAACAAACCTATATCATTGCTTGCAAATAGTATATCATCAACATATAAGATTACGGATACATATTTACTCCCACTGAACTTGTAGTATACACAATCATCAACAATATTTGCCTCAAAGTCATATGAAGTAATAACTTGATGGATCAATATGAGGATTAATCCCATTTCTCTATTTTAGCCTTATTAGCATTAAGAGCTATGTCCAAATTCATACAACCAAGGACAATCTCTATGGTAGCTTTCCAAACTTGGAAGTTTGTACCATTTAGCATAGGGATGATGCTAACTTGAGCAGAAACATTGGCAGCTGAAGCAACAACAATTGTATCCATCAAGTTATGGTTAGCAAGAATAATGGGAAAATCCATACTGAGATACCTAGAACAACATTAATTTTAATCTTTGGATAGAAAAATTAACTGTAAGTGGTATTCTCATTGCAATAATCAAATATTGTCAAAAGAAATCTTGTCAATCTTTGGACCGACTCAGTGTTCACATGGAAACTTGAGAATTTGCAACCTATTTATTACTGCATATATTTTCTATCAATTAGCCAAACAATAATCTTCCTTTGGACTGATTAGTGCTCGCATAATTAGATAAAAAATAAATAAATATATAAACTGAAGGTTTAATTTTTATTATTGGGCCAAACAATAAACTTCCTTTGGGTCGTTTATTATCCGCATAAATAACAAGCATCATATTAGCCAAACAATAATCTTCCTTTGAGCCGATTAGTCCTCGCATAATTAGATAAAAAATAAAAAAATATATAAACTGAAGGTTCAATATTTATTATTTGGCCAAACAATAAACTTCCTTTAGGCCGTTTATTATCCGCATAAATCATAAGCATCATATAAAAAAAAATTGCATATAAGTAGCGGATATTACAATGAAAATAAAGGCCTGGATGAGTGAGTCGTATCCAACGTGATGACAAAAAAAATATGACATATGCTTTCAATGCAATGAACCAACGACATTATTATGCATATCATACTAAATTACCAAAATTGAAACACGGTACAGGAACCAAGGCCACAACACAGCAAAACGAATTATATAAGATAAGACGAAATGCGTAAACATCAAATTATGTGCATTTATTCCAAACCGGTATAACATCAACATAATCCAATCCAATGATAAAACTTTATTCACAATAATTTAACATGAACGAGACTCTGATACCAATGGATAGAAATTACAGAATAAATAATGAATTTAGCCATCATATTAAATTATTGAGAGTCATAATCCAATAAAAGAGTCACCCAAATTCATGGATGAAGATAAAATACTCGATATGGTTATGATCTTCCTCAACCAAAATCCTCCTTGTTCCTCTTGCTGGACTTTAAAGTGACTTTTGATGGGATAAGAGACCAAAAAATTTTGATTTTAGTATATTGGAGACTAACTTTTTATCTCCCTTTTATCTGTTAATTTCTCAAAAAACGATTCTCATTAAACTAATTATTCAAGAAATTATTGGAATGTCATTAAAACTATCTTAATTTTAAATATTTTTGAATATTAAAAAAACCAACAATTAATATGATTATATATATATATATCCTACAATTAGATTAAGAAAATATAATTTCCTAACACCACATATTTGGTGCGATGATTGTGAAGATAAAGTGTCGTTTGCTTCTTAGGAAGGGTTATCTGAGAGAGAGAAAGAGAGAGAGGAATCAACGTTGTTTGGAGGTGAAGGGAAATGAAAATCGGAAACATGTGTATGCTCTCCATCGAAAGGCAGAACCAAAGAGGTTTAATATGTTTGCATTTTAGAGTTGGTTGTGTGGGCTGATGTGGCAGGATCATTTCAGAATATGAACTATGTATCAATGCCAGATAAATACAGTGTTTTTTTCTATAATTTAATATTCAATATTACAAAAAAAGTAAAAATAATTCAAAAGCACACACAAAAAAGTCAAGCTTGTGTATTAAAATTAGGATTTAATTTACATATTTCGTTTTAGTGTCTTGCTTTTAAATAGGTGAAATTTGATTAAAAAATATAAATGTATGTAAAGATATATTCAGTTTTTAATATGTAATTACATTTAATAGCCTTGAAAATAACTTTTTCATACCTAATGAGTTTATTAAACTCTTACAAAATTACCTCTCATAAACAATTATTGGTTACAGTAATTTGAGACTCGTTTATCAAATAAAAAAGGTGTATAACTATGATATATTGTACGTCATGGAAGTTTTCAAAGTGTTGTTAAATAAATAGCGTAATCTGTTGTAAATGTTTTATTTGTGCCGTCGAGCTTTTTCCGATGTTATGAAACAAGTTATTAAGTTTACAATTGCATGTATAAAAGACAAATTATTAAGTAAATTCCAAGGAAAAGTTTAATAGAGTAAGGTAATGCTTGCTAATCAAGTAGTATAAGGCTTTTATAGCAGTTTCTTTAGGAGAATAAAAGTTTTTATACATTTTATTTTGGTTTAAACATTTCTTTTCATGATATTCAATTTCAAAAAGTATGATAAATGTGTGGGTGTATGAATATCCGTGTGTAAGTTTGTATAACTTTAGATGACTGATAAATATGGAAACTATCATTTTTTTTTATCGTTTGTCTTATACTATACTTAAACCTTTTATATTTCTAAGCCTCAAACATGGCTTGAATATGGAACCTTGCCAAGTACTTAGATTTATTACTATGCTCAGTCACAAAATAATTTCCCTGTCTTCTTTGTGTATCTCACATTGTCACGGAAATACTTTTTCGAAATCTTACTTGTGGAACTATTCTAAGTGATAGTTTTACCTTTGCCTTCATTCATTCATCTCATTACTTGTGGAACTATAAGTTGTTTACATATAGCGCAAACTAACTTCCTGTCTTTAAAGCGCAAGGTAGCTTCAAATATCTTTTTCATATTGATGATTCACTTTGTTAGCTAGATTAGGACTTGTTTTACCTTCAATATTTGAATTATTATGTCTCATAAATTCCTCTAAACTTAAATACTTAAATAATGTTATTAATGTAAAGTCTAGACTGATTTTATTGTCATCCTAATGTCTTCAAATGATGCATGACAATTTGGTGTTATTGTGGCACACGTTCACTCTATTGTTGAAGTTGTAGTTATCATATTAGTGACCCTAATTGTGTGGGCTTTATTGACTAAAACACATGGTGTAGGTAATATAAGTATCATAATAATCATATAAAGAATTATATTAGAAAAATTTCGAACTAATTCCTTTAACTAGATTAATTAAACATCTATATATAAAAGAAACATAACAAAGTCATTTCCATAAAATCTATCTAGAATATGATTGACTTTTATATTATAAACGTAACACCTGATAAATGTGTACATTAGACAAAAAGATGTGCATGTACCCTACTATATAAACTATAATATAAAATTTTAATGTAATAAAAGTTTTACCCAACAAAGTGCTTATAAATACATGATCCTTTTATAACATAGATACATTTAATAAAAAAATGAAATATGTATATCTAGATAATACAAACTAGGAGGTTGATATGAAAAATCTATATTTATTGGTGTTGTTTTTAAAACATGCAGTAACACCTATTCATGTACCAAGTCCAATCACAAGAGAAAACCAGACAATCACTCAAGTAGAGTGAACTATTTAAAATTAAATCAATATACAACTAAATATAGTTAAACATATCAAAATAAACTCCAAACCAACAGATCCCATGTCAATAAACTATATTTGAATCATTTCCACATACTATAGATTTATGATGAATCTAAATACAATTGGACACAAGAGAAACAAAAAATATTTAAATCATTTCCACACACTATAAATTTACAATGAATCTGAACACAATTGGACACAAGGCAAATAACAGATTTTTGAATCGTTTCTACACACTATAGATTTACAATCTAAACACAATTGGGTACAATCCGAACAACAATAAACAATGTCTTAAGACTAAGCATGTTCTACTAAAAAAGCTAACTCCTTATTCAATCCAAGACTTTGATCTCCAAATAGATTACAAAATCAAGGATCAAGGTTAGTTTATTACAATTGACATTTATACATCTATGAATATTTCAAATGTTTCAGGATATCTTAATTTATATAATGTAGAGTACCGGTGAAGTAAGGAAATCTTTGTTATATTGTAGGTTTTGTTACTTAATAACCACACATGAAACTAAGGTCAACACGCCATCCATAGGTATGCGATCCAACCAATCTAATTCCAACATAATCATATCATGTATAAATAAAAAGTACCACATCATACCATCATTGTAAAACATGTAAGTGCTTCAGCACATGTAAATCATACCAAAGTTCATTAGTTAAGCAATTTTATACTTTGGAATAATTCTTAGCTCACTTTAACTGGGAAAATATAATTTTATTGGATGAGTCACCCAAGTTCATTAAGAGAATGACCATTCGTTGGGTGAATTTTGTTCGAAACAAACCTTAGCAGTTGGGTTGAGATTCATTTGCTAAACAAATTATACGAAATCAACAGTTTTACAAAAAAAAATCCAAATCAACCATTTTACACATTCACATAAATTTAACACATATAAATTAACATATATAAGGTATAAATTTTAGTAATGGCTAGTGTTACTCAAACAAAATATTACAACATAAATTCAAATGAAAAATCAACAATTCCACATAAAGCCTAATTCAGTCCTATGTACTATTTGATAATAATAATAATTATTATTATTATTAATATTATTATTAAAAGTATAAAATAATAGTAGTAAGAATAATAATAACAATAAGAGTAATAAGAAGAAGACTAAAAATAATAACAAGAATAATAACAAAAATAAAAACAATGATAACAATAACAACAATAATAATAATTGTCGCAATCGAGATTATGACGGGACTATAAAAAAACTTTTAGAGAGGAGTCACCACCATAGTTTATTATGGAAAACTATGAAAATATGAAGTAAAAGGAAACGGTTTACAAAACCGGATTAGGGTTCGGAAGTCAGCTACATATAGGGACATTATTAACACCCTACAACCCCCTGTCCTAAGACGATATATTTAATTAATTGAGTGAAATAAATGTAGTTTTTTAGAATGTTTATTTTACAAAAAAAAATGAGTAAAAATGCAAGTAACAAAACAAAGAATTTTTTTATTTATTTTTTGGGTCCGACAAGGATTGACCTTACTCCTACATATTTCTATTCACAACAAAAAATAAAAAAAAATCAGGAATCATGTAGTTTTATAGGAAACTTGTTTGTTGGGTTGATATTTTTTTTTAATTTTAGAAATTTTTCGTATTTTGATTTTTAGAGTACAAGAAATATCTTTTTTTTTATTTATGGAACTTTTCATTTTTTAACTTTTAGAAATTTTATATTTAAAAAATTTGATATTTATTTGCAAAGTTTCATATTAAATATCACATTACGCGTGAGACCATTTGATATCTGAAAGAAATCATTTGAAAAACTAAGATGATGCATGCGGTAATACAAGTATCTAACTTTAGTATATGATATCTCCAAAGATTATTTCGAAAATTTCAGATTAAATATTGCATGACGCGTGCGACCATTTGATATCGAAATGAAATAATAAAATTAAATACAAGATCACGCATGTGACAACACAAATATCTAAAATTATTTAGAACATAATATTCCACAAAAGTTATTTCTAAAATTTCATATTAAATATTGCATGACACATGCGACTATTTGATATTTAAAATTATCTAGAACATAATACACACACAAAGGTTATTTTCAAAATTTCGTATTAAATATCGTATGATGCGTGTGGCCGTTTGATATCTAAGACTATTTAGAACATAATATCCCACAAAGGTTGTTTCCAAAAATTCATATTAAATATCAATTGACGCATGCAACTATTTGATATCGAAAATTATTTAGAACATAATACCCCACAAATTTATTTCTTAAATTTCGTAATAAATCATTTAATTTCTAAAAGAACATTTAGAATATAAAATTAAATATCAAGTGACATGTGTGGTCATGTAAATATCTAAAATTATTTTTATATCTAAAAGAAGACATTTGAAATAATAAAAAATAAATAATAAAATTATTTAATTATTGCACATAAAAAGATTATGGTGGTGTATCCATATGTACGGGACTACCAAAGTTCATTAGTTGAGCAATTTATATTTGAAATAATTCTTAGCTCACTTTAACCGGGCAAATATGATTTTGTTGGGTTGATTCACCCAAGTTCATTGAGAGAATTATCATTCGTTGGGTATACTTTGTTCAAAACAAACCTTAACTCTTGGGTGAGATTTATTTGCTAAACAAATTATACAAAATCAACACTTTTACAGAAAAGTTCCAAAATTAATTTCAAATCCAAATCAACCATTTTACACATTCACATAAATCTAAAACATATTAATTAACATATAAGGTATGAATTTCACTAATGGCTAGTGTTACTCAAACGAAATACTACAACATAAATTCAAATGAAAAATCAACAATTCCACATAAAGCATAATTCAATCCTATGTACTATTTGATAATAATAATAATAATATATAATAAGAATGATAATAACAATAATAATATAAATAATAATAAGAGTAATAATAATAATAATAAGAATAAGAATATTAATATCAATTAGAATAATAAGAAGAAGAATAAGAAAATAGTAAAAATAAAATAAGAATATGATAACAATAATAATAATAATAATAATAATAATAATAATAACAATAATAATTGTCGCATCTTGGACCATAACGGAATGGTAAAATAACTTTCAAAGAAGAGCCACTACCATAGTTTATTATGAAAAACTATATAAAAATGAAGGAAAAGGAGATGGTCTGCAAAATCGGATGAGGGTTCGAAAGTCGTATAAGAAAGGTATTAGCATCCTATCACCCCTGTTCTAAGAAGGTACCTTTAATTAAATTAGTGAAATAAATGTGATTTTTTAGAATGTTTATTTTATCCATTAGCGGAAGGGATGACGGTTAGAGAAAGGAATTTTTAGACAATTTTTTAGAATGTTTAGAGAAAGAATCATGTACTTGTAGAAAAAACTTTTTTGTTGGGTTGTCATGGTTTTAATTTTAGAAATTTTTATTTTTTGATTTTTAGAGTACAAGAAATATTTTTTAATTTTTGGAAATTTGATATTTATTTCTAAATTTTCGTATTAAATATCACATGACACGTGTGCCCATTTGATATTTAAAAGAAAACATTTGAAAAAATAAAATTAAATATCAAACTATGCGTGTGTTCATGTGAGTATCTAAAATTATTTAGAATATGATACCCCCAAAGATTATTTCCAAAATTTTATATTAAATATCATATAATGTGTGCGACCATTTGATATCGAAATGGAATAATAAAATTAAATACTAGATGATGCATGCGACCACACAAATATCTAAAATTATTAAGAACATAATACCCTACAAAAGGTTTTTCCAAAATTTCATATTAAATATCGTATGACACGTGCGACCATTTGATATCTAAAATTATTTATAGCATAATACCCTCACATAGGTTATTTCCAAATTCGTATGAAATATCGCATGATGAGTGAGGACATTTGATATCTAAAAGAACATTTAGAATATAAAATTAAATACTAGATGACGTGTGCGACCATGCAAGTATTTAAAATTATTTTGATATGTAAAAGAAGGCATTTGAAATAATAAAATTATTTAATTGTTGCATATATAAAAAGATATAAAAAAAGATGATGGTGGTATATTTGTGAAAGGCATGGCAGACCCAAGAAATATTCAACCAAATGGATGGGCTTAAGTTTTACCCTTTTCTGTTTTTTAAAAAAAAAATACATGTGATGCACATATGAAAAAAAGGTGTGACAAATAGTGAAATGATGGGATAATAACTAATATGGCTCTGAAATAAAATGGGCTCAATTTTTTCTTTTATTTCAGAAGCGGGACTACTTCTTCCTGCACCTCCAAGTGTTTCTTCAAGGACGTCCAAATTTTTAGAAACTTTCGAAAGTGCCCTTCATATTTTGTTGTGCAGGTTATTTTAACCTCATGTACCCTTTCACTTTCATTCTCTTCCACCTCCATTCATCACCTTTAACCATTTCGCACCTCCATTTTGTTGCAGTTGCCACCGATTTGAGTTTCGAACTTCATAATTGTCCATCGCCTTATCAACCGAATGAGGTAAAGATGATTTATTGAAGATTTTGAAGATGATTTGATAGTGATTCTACCATTGAGGGTGGATTTTTTTTGTGAACATACGTTTCCGAAATGGACTGATCCAGAAGCTAATTTCATATTAACTTTTGGAACAACCCCTTTCGAAAGTGTATTTTAACAAACAGAAAAATACTTTTGGAATGAACTGTTATGGAAGTCAATTGCAAATTTAAAATTAGTTTCCCGAACAGCTCATTACAAAAGTATATTTTTAAAAAAAATAAGTTTTAAAGTAATGTGTTCCAAAAAGTGAATTGTTTTTTTAAAAAATGATTTCGGAAATTGCTTGTTTCGAAAGTATAAAATGACTTATGAAATTATCTGTTCCGGAAGCATGAAAGCACTTCGATCTCTCACTATTACATTGCTTTGACATTGAGAGGAACAAAACTTTCTTTACGAACAAGGCATTTGGGGATTTTCAAAATATTTGAAGGTACATAAAGAAGCAGCCCAGAAAGCGGTCATGCAGCCGAGAATTTTGGAGCTGCGAATAGTGATAGAGAGACCCAACCTCCAACACCTTAATTATCTTTGAAATGTTTTGATATTTGAAGTTTTTCTGGTTTGGGAACAACAAACGGGTAAAATCAGTTGCCGCCGGAGTAGCTCCCCAAAGGCCGTTAGGGTCACTGCGTTGTTCAATGCCTTGCGAACACTTTAATTTTCATAACACTCGCACTAGCACTTGCGCTTGGCTTTGACCGCCTACATTATGGTTGGAGAAGAATTTCCCCTTCGCTACCACGGTTGGAAGGCTTGGAAGGAGGAGTGCATGGCTTTGGATGACGCCATTTAGATTGCAGAATGAAGTCTGGCTCAGTTCCATTCGGTCGTTGACATTTTGGCCGCAGATTTGGTTCCTCTGGCAGTTGCGGTTGCAAAATTCCTCTTCTGGTGTAAACGGTTTGTTGGACTTAGGTACCACCAACACTGGTTTCCATTAGCGGAAGGGATGACGGTTAGAGAAAGGAGAATAGGTAGCAATTGTCTAGGGCATCAACGGTGAAAATATTTTTTTATATTTTATATTTTTTATCTTTTTAGTTTTTATTGTTATTTTTTATTTTCATTTTTCTATTTTAATTATTATTTATATTTTAGTTTTTCGTATTTTAATTATTATATTATTATTTATTTTAAAAAATTTAATTGAGCTTGAAATGAATGACAAAGTATAAGTTTCCCCATTCAATTTTTTTATCAACTTCGTTTAATTTATGTTGTATACTTATGCATGTTAAGCACATATACATATTTCTCAAATATTATTTTGTTATAATTTTCAATTATATAAACAACTATTTGTTTTGTGCATGACAAATGTTCAAATTTTATTTTTATTATATATAGATATATATATAAATCTTAATTTCATATAACTAAAATTTACTGTCAAAATAGTTTTGGATATATAAAGTATACTAAATTAAAATTGTCATAAATATTCTTTTATAATAAAAGGTATATTTTAAAATTAAGTTAAATAATTTACATTCTTATACAAGTTTTTTAGTTTAATAATTTTTGTTTTGACACAAAATATGTTTAATAAAGATAATAAATTAGCTATTTTGGCTAATTAATAAGTTGGCAAGCAGTGATAAAGTGTAGTTTATTTTAAAATCTTTTAATTTATAAACTAATTCAACTAGTGTTTACATAAGTACTTTTTAGAGTTTAGGTTGGACATCGATCTCAACATTTAATATACTGAATATTTATTTTAATTATTATATTATTTTTAATGTTTGTTAGGTTAATTTTTAATTATATAATTCAAATTTAAAACGAAGATTTAACATTATAAATTTAAATGATTGATCTTTTATTTCATAATGTTATGTGAACGTTATATATGATCAAAAATTATAAAATAAAAACTCAAAACACTATTAACTTAAATTGATTAATAAAAGGATTTAAAATTTTTAAAATTAATAAACTTAATTTAAATAAATTGATTTATCTAAATAATATATATATATATATTAAAATAAATAGAAATTTTAAAAAAATTAATAAAAAGTTAATCATTTTCTAAATCTAAATTATAAGTATAAGCAAAATCTTCTTCTTAGATAATTATATTTGTTTCTACTTGAATAAACATTCGACGTGTAATGAATACACATGTATGAAAAAGAATTGGTTAAATCAATTATGTGAGTTAATATGTTCATATAACTATGTTAGGGTCTTAAAAAGAACTAATTCTATCATATTATATAGATTAATAGGTTCATATGACTGTGTTACGATGTGAAAAAAAGTTAGACCAGATCATAT
>Ga0099824_1005449_pt1 | contig 17919 bp, 9 predicted proteins | sample SiratrowhiteBW_FD_76837 | JGI IMG/M metagenome (GOLD analysis project Ga0099824, IMG submission 76837) | Root nodule microbial communities of legume samples collected from California, USA - Siratro white BW | ecosystem: Host-associated > Plants > Roots > Nodule | place: USA: California... | reverse complement strand
CTGAATAATTTATGTTTTGGTACAAGGTTTTGAAATCTTCGAATTTGGGCTATGGCTATCCTATATTCGATCATGTGTTATGGAGTTGAAATTATTAATTTTCTGGAATTGAATTCGCTACTAACTCTGGACCGACTTTTGATTAACCTGTTTTATTTTTGAAAAGGTTGTTTGGTATTCTTTTGAGTGAGTGTTTGAATTCATTAAGTTCTGAGGATTTTTGTGGGTTTTGAGTTTAGGTATTTTTTATTCTGGTTTGGGGTTTTGTGTTTATTGTCTGTCTCTGGTTAATGATATCTAATGTTACTATATCTTTGTTATTGGGATTTGCTGACTGTGCTAGCAGCATCCAAATTTGCCAAATGAACCATGCAAAAAATGCAGCAATTAGATAATCTCATGATCGGTGTGGTTACCACACCAACCGTATCAAGCACCTACATGATAGTGCCAATAACAGCAATCATCTCGTAGATATAATAATTTATTGTGACCATTAAAATTAATTTAACAATGCTTGCAAAATAATTACTCATTGACACTGCATCAGTGCATAGGTTAAACAAGACACAACAAATACAGATGAAAACATGAATCTGGACAAAATAAAAAAAAGACAGAAACAAGACAGAATTAAAGGAAGAAGACGAACCCGTTGAAGACTCCCAATTTAGCTTCTGTTTTCCTCTTTCTGGTGGTTTCTACTGGACTCTTAGATTTTTTTCAGAATCCAATAATATTTCTCAATATATTTTTTTCAGTGTCTTTTTTCTTTCTAAATTTCTAATCATTTCTGTGTATTATCTGTTTCTCAAAATCTCTCCCTCCTTTGAAAATAAAAGCAGTTCTTTATATTTTGTCTGTCCATCCCTTCATCCCCTTCCATAACACTCATATGGTTACATATCTCCCTCCATAACACTCATATGGTTACATTTCAGGAAGAATGAGTAAAAAGACAATAATAATAAAAAAGAGAAATGAATAGTCAGTGAACATGAATGGACACTAAACATGAATAGCTCCTCAACATGAATAGCCCCTGAACCTATAAGTATAGGAAGACTATGAGATGAGAGTTAAATAAGGCTATGGGAGTTTAGATGCCAAAACATGATTGTTAGTTAAATGTTAAAAGCATGATTTTTGGTTAAATGTTAAAAGCATGACTATTAGTTAAATGTTAAAAGCATGATTACTAAATGTGATAAGTATGAGAAGGCAAAAAGGTGAAAATTTAATTATGAGAGATAAAATTTGTTAGGCACTAATTAAAGAATTAAAAGGTACTAAAGTTACATAAGGACTTGAATGGACAATGTGTTTCTATAAACCTTAGGACTTATGTGGCAAGCACAATTAACAGATAAAGAGGTGTAAACAGTAACTTCTTTTATTCAGTTGGGTTCACTTAATTTTTTTATTCAATTAATTTTAAAACAGACCCAATACCCATTTTTTTTGTTATTTTATCATTTTTTACAAATTTCATTTTGTCTTATTATTATTATTATTTAATCAAACTTTATTTATAAAGTCAAAATTCCTTTTTATTATTTATTCTAAATGTCAAATAAACTAAACGACACATGTTAAAAAGTTTTAATTTATTATTTTTATTCTTTTATTTTATTTTTTCCTTTTTTATATTTGCAAAAATAATTTTTATTTGCCCCGAAATTGGGTGTTGACAATTGTGATTATGGATCCATTTTGTGCAATACATGTTTCTAATTTTGTTTTAATGCTTTTATTTTATTGATCAATGCAGAATTTATGATTTAGCTGTGTTATAAGTAAAATTGGACTAAGCTAAATATAAACTAATGAATGACATTTTAATGTAAGAATTACACCTAGGCGTATAATAAATTATCTAGTTTATTTTTAAATTATATAAAATTAAATTTTTATAAAAGTAAAAATTGAATAAATATTGTGGTAATAAATCAATAACAAAATTACCATATATGTTATTTTTTAAGAAATAAAAGTACTTGTTATTTTTTAATAAATCAATTAAAATCATGATAAAATTTGTATTAAAAAATATTATTTTTGTTGTTAACATATAACTAATCTCTCAATCCAAATATTTCCTTTACATTAATTTTATTTTTAGTGCTACACATTATATTCTCTAATTTAACAATCAAATATTAATTTCTTTATCAGATATTGATTACAACCTATAAGAGTTTTTTGTACACTTAGTTGAAAACCAAACTGATGATATATTAATCAAGTAGACATTTAGCAATATTTATAAACATCAGGATAGTATGATGTTTGTCAACATTTAGCAATATTTCTCAATATTACGATATTAAGATGTTTTAAGAACTATAAGAAAAACAGTACAACATTTTATCCTTTACAACTCTTTGAATTGCTAAAGTATGGTACAAGTGTCAATCATCAATAAATTAATATATTTTGAATGAGAGAACAAAATATTTTTCTTCTTTGATTCTATTTTTATTTATGTTGACCAAGGTTTTAATTTTAAAGTCAAACCCATGATAAAAGTTGATAAATCTCTTTTTGAATAATAATTATATTACTAGATGCAAGGAATTTATTAATTATAGTCATAAATATTTTTAAATAAACTTATTTCTCATTTATTATAATCTCTATTATGATAATAAATTTTAAATTATAATAAAAAACTTTGTAACTTTGTAAAAAATAATTATTATATTAAATAATATAAATATGATAAAGAAAAATATTATATTGTAAATAACAGAACTGAGTAATTGAACCGTTAAGGAATAACTTGGTTTTTAACCAGAATTCACCAAAGGAAATAGAGTTCTAAATAAGGAGAAATTTTTTTTTTCTTACTATAAGAAATTAGATTAAAATTATTCTAGTAAAATTGAATGAAAATTGGATAAAAAATTTCGTATTTAAGAGATGGAGGGAATTACATTATGTGGAGTTAGAAAGATTCCAACTCCTAATAACTCTATAGCACATTCCATTTTTCCAATTGCATTGTTACACTTACCTCTTTTTTATACATATGATCTCTAGAACAAAGGAATCTAAGTAGTGACACACAATATCAAATTTTATATTAACGAAACGGAGGAAGCTTTAATCCACCTTGAATGTGACACGCACAAGAGTTTCTGGTTGAGTTTATTTTAAGTTTTTATGGGTTTAAAGGTATTATCTAATTTAAAAAGCTAAACACAACTATAAAATCTTCAATGAGTTTATCCTAAATGTTCTAATCAACAATATGACGCATTTTTTTAAGTATTAAATGCGTTGGTATTTTTTTTTAGATCTTATCAATTTTAGTTATGATCAAGTACTTGAAGATATAACTCTTCTACCATTCTTAATTTATATCATTGAGTATTTTTTAATTAATTATTATTTGATTCTAATTACACGGCTTACAATTTAATCTTGATTATATTATTTAAGAGATTTGTTATAGATTATGTCTTTATTATAGTCGTATTATGATAAAATTTATCTATATTTATGTGAGACATTTTAATTTATTTGTTAATAATCATATCTTAACTTTTTTAACTAGTTTTAAGGATAAGACTTATGTAAAGATAGGTCAAAATTCTATATATCACTATACCAAGTCTTGCTAAGACTTGTTCAAGTAGGATCGGAATCCCACCTATTACTATACAACAATTGTTGTATATGAAAAATTATTAATGAACAATTTAAAATATTTATGTATTTTGTTTTTTTTTTCTTCACTTGGTAGTGTTTTTTATTTTGTTCATATTTTCTATGCAATCTTTTATTTTTTTCGCAAATTGTTTTAAATTTTGTGTCTTTGAAATTTAACTTCTTATGCTTACTTATCTATTCACATGGATCGAAATCCTACTTCCAACATCTATCTCTTTTTGCATGTAGGGATTGAAATGCAACTTCCAACATCTACAAGATAAGATCTTTAAAAGTTTGTTATCTATATTTTGATAAATTCTTCCTCCACCCTCATACCCTCTTCCTGCACCCCCATATAATTTTTTTATTCCATAGCTGCCCTTCATGAAATTACATAAATATTCATATCTTAATAAAACCCCTCCCCTTCCCAACCGGATGATCAGGCCATCCGATTTACAGTTTTTTGAAATTGTGAACCGGATGGGAGGTGCATCAGGTTCTCATTTTCAAAAAAAATACAAACCGGACGACCTCATCCGGTTCTCAACCCAGCAGATCGAAAAATCTTCAAATTCGCCGTAGACAGCCCCCAAATCCCAAATCAACTACTCTAATCATCAATATCACCTACTAATTGCTAATAAACATCGTCCAAAGCTCTCCCCGCTGTGCTAGTGAGCCAAATCGTTTCGTTAGCTAACCATCCGGTTACGAGAACCTTCATCCGGTTTAGGTAAGCCATTCGCGACTTTCGTTCGTTATTCAAAATCTTTCAATTAATCCTTCATAGAAACATTAGGTAACCAATTTGTGATGTTTATTAGCAATTTGTAGGTGATATTGATGATTAGAGTAGTTGATTTGGGATTTGAAGGGCTGTCGACGGCGAATTTGAGGATTTTCCGATCTGGGTTGAGAACCGGATGAGGTTGTCCGGTTTGTATTTTTTTTTTTAAATGAGAACCGGATGCACCTCCATCTGGTTCACAATTTCAAAAAATGATAAGAGTATTTATATAATTTCATGAAGGGCAGTCATGGAATAAAAAAATTATATGGGGTGCAGGAAGAAGGTATGAGGGTGGAGGAAGAATTTGTCCTATATTTTGTATGTATGGAATTTCATAATCTATGAGACAAAAACCCTTAAAACACTCATTCGCCCTTTTTCACATATGTATGAGATTCGATAATCCTTACGATAAAATTCTTAGAGCACTCATTTACTATTTTTCTCGAATGTAGAGGATTTGATAATCCTTGAAATAAAGATTCCTAGAATACTTATTTGCCTTTTTTCTTTGTATATAAGTAGTTTGATAATACTTGAGATAAAAATCCTTAGAACACTAGTCCACTTTTTTTTTTTTTATGTAGAAATTTGATAATCCTTGAGATAAAATTTTTAAAGCACTTGTTCACCTTTTTCCTATATGTAGGGAATTTGATAATATATGGAATAAAAATCCTTAAAACACTTGTTGATATTTTTCTATGTAAGGAATTTGATAATCATGTGACAAAAATTCTTATAGCACTCGTTCGACATTGTCTAAATTCCTGCATCAATATGTATGTGATAAAATTTAACAGATTGCATTGTTTCCTAAAAAATTATGAAGAAATAAAAATTCTAAATGTCACGTACGTGTTTAATTGAAAAAATCATAATTAAAATTTAATTATAGTAAAAATGTATGTTTGTTGTGTTCCACATTCTTGGAATGATACTCCATTTAGTTTCCAAACAATATGCTATTTTACTTTATTTGAATATATATTGTTTATTAAATTAACACCACATGATAGTATAGTAACTATTTTGATTCTTCATTATACTCTAAGGTTTTTACTCGTAAAATGAAGTATTGGAAAAAATTTCACCAAATCTCACGGGTGAACCCTAAATGTTCTAACCAAGAGATATGATGATTTTTTTTCTATACCACTCAATGTATTACTCAACGTATTGTTCATTTTCCAAGTTTTATCAGAGAACTTATAACTTTTTTTTTGCTAAAATTAAGATTCGCATTCCTTCATATTATTCTTTATTTTCTTAATTAATTATTGTTTTTTCTTAATTATTGATATTAGTATTTATTATATTTTTAACATATTTATTCTAGATTATGTATTGATTTAGTTTGATTGTAATAAATTATGTAAGAAGAATATTTTCTATATGTACTTATTGGTAATCAATCATATCTTAATTTTTTAATTAATCTTAAAGAATAAGACTTGCCTAAAAATAAGTTAAAATCTTATCTACCACCGTCCAAATCAATAAACTTAAAAAAAGAAAAAAAAAAGTGAGTAGTATGCTACAAAGAAATACGAGTTTTATTAACGGATCAGAGAATAAATTCTATGGACTATAATCCTAACCAAATGTGAGGCTAACAACTACAAGTTTTCACGTTTAAAGTGTTGCTAATGTCTAGAGATATGTAACATAATAAAATTTTGAAGAGGAAGGTAAACTGAAAATTTGACTTCTATTTATATTTTAAAAAGAAGAAAATACTCTGCAGAAAAAAAAAATAAACATTTTTATTTTCTCTTCTTTTAAAATTTTAACATATTTTCTTCACTCCCTTTTTCATAATCTAATCTAATAGTGCACATTTTCTGACAGGGAATTTATTGATTAGGTACACTAGAGTAAGTTTTTTTTTATATTTAATATTTGATTGCTTAAAAATTATGATAACTATTAGCTATTAATTTAATTAATATGTATTCAATCAATTTTCAAGGAATCACGGACACATTGATCAGTTTAAATTAAAAGAAAAAGAAAACAATTTCATTCGTAATATTAGCCTCAACTAACCAACATGTCACATTTAACTTTTCTTCTATTAGGTGATCTCAATTAATATTTATAATTATTTGTGGCAAATAACCTGTTTGGGCAATTCATAGTTTTCTTTAGTAAGTGTTTCATTAAAAAAAATAGTAGAAATCAGAATAACAATTAAAGAACAATATACTAACTAATTTTTAGCTCAGTGAATTATAATTAACAAGAAACAAACACGCAAGCTGTATAAATCAGTGTTATAGCATCTTAGATTTGCATATTATCCCTACAGTTATCCATCAAGGACAGAAGAGAATCACTTATGCAATAGCACGAATTTGGGTATACTGCAAACGACAACAAGTCAGTATAATGCTAGCGACATTTGAATATAATATCCCTCCAATTATCCATCAACTACAAAAGAGAACCACTTGTGCAATAACAAGAGTTTGGGGTTATTAAGAATAAAAATAGTCAGTGTAATGCTATCTAGCCACATTTCAACACATGATACACAGATCAGATGGATTAGGTGAGCAAACATGACATTTGCTTTGTCGCTAACCTTTTATATGTTAAAATACCCCCCCAAGAAGTGCAAGTATTTGATCCCAATTCAATCTAAGCAAGTACCAACAATAACTAGAAAGGCTGTGCCAACATATTAGAGAAATAAAACTAAAGGGTAACTTAGTCCCTCGTGATTTCATCCAACTTAGTCTTAGCAATGAAATTCCTCTTGGGACATATTTGTTTCTTTAAGAAAAATGCAATCCTAATAGAAGAAATTAGTCAGATTCAGAACCAACATTAGAGAACCAGATCATATGCACTATCCCCTTTTCGTTCCCCTTTCTCTTATAATAAAGGTAAGCTCATTGAATCTCCAGTACATTAAAAGGGATGAATTTGGCCTCGCATTTCTAACATGTGGTGGAATTAGTTCCTGAAGTTATGTCACATGTAGCTGACATGTGATGTAATCAAGACTAATGAAGTTAAGGTTAGAGACTAATTCCACCAATTTTCAGAAATGCAAGGACCAAACTAATTGATTTTTAATGTACAAAAACTAAAACTAAAGTCAACGGATAATAGAGACTTAAAACACGTTTAAACTTAAATAATTGAAGTACATTTCAAAGCGAGGGACACCTACATGGATAAAAAGAGCAAAAGGCTGAAGTCCATAGAATTTCAGGGTCCAAAATTGCTTTCTTGTATACAATTAAGTCTTTCTGATATGAGATAGAAAGTATAATATGAACCTAAGAACAGGCCACTAGATGCAACAGGATAAATAAAAGCCCATTTAACAAGCACAAGGTACTAGATATCATACAACAAACTTAAAAAATGAGACACCAACAAAGGGAATAACAATAATCCTCAAAGTTGCATCTTTACTGTTCCCGATTCAATTTTTCAAACAGAGAATAGCAATTCAAACAGAAAACCAATGCTTACAGATAACTGCATGAAAGATTTGTGGTAGTTGAGCAAAATCCGTGGTTAACATCACAGGCAACAACTCCAAGAAGAACCAGCCTGCTACGGCAACCAGTACAATTAAACAACTCTCGAAATTAATGGAGAAAGTGCAGATAAATGTACAGAAGAATCAAGCACAAGAGAATATTAAATTGCAGTGGAACAGTCAAGCCTCAAAACAACAACTCCAAAATTGGATCTCAACAAGGTTCAATTCATCTGTGCATTCATAAGACCAGAACAACCACTTACTCAATCATAACCTGTAGAAAAAGATTGAAATCATAACCCTGCACATCCACTTTTCACGAAACTGAAACCATGAGAAACAATAATAATAAAAGAAAAACAGAAACACAATAGTTAGAAGAACAGTGAAGTAATTCAATTCAAATCAAAGGATTCTTATATTCCCAGGTATAAGTAACCAAACTGTGTATGATCCATAGTTCCTAACAACTTATTGCCAAGGTGGAGGGGCTTATTCAAAAGACAACCTAATTCTAAATAGAATATGACCAGATAACTATAACCAACTCCTCTGCCCATTTAGGACTTACATACTTTATCCAATTATCCTCTCCTTCCTATTAGACTTTTTGTTTTCCCTTTTCTGTATCCTACTTCTTGATCTTTCGATTCTTCTTCGGTCCCGGAACCTCCAACCTACCAACAGAACAGCCACACCTTGCTCTGAGGACAAGGACAGCCCTTCCATTGGGAGGTGCCATCTTCTTGAGTTCGGCCTCGAGTTCGCGGTGGTGATCACAAGGAAGCTTAAATAACCCCTTCTTAACCCCACTATCCTTAGTCAATGAAGGTGAATTCTTCACACAATCCTCAGTCTCCAATTGAATGTCAAACTCTGCAGCCTTCCTCAGACCCTTGCAATTGGGGTTCCCACACTTCCTTGAGGTGCAAGCCACAAGAACCCAAGTGGTCAATGCAGCAAACGTAACACTAACACCGATGAACATGTAAACCCAAGGGGCAACAGAAACCTCCTCTTTGATCAAATCCGCAATCACAACACCAATTTTGACACTCTCACTCGCCACAATTTGGGCGTAGGGGAAGAGCAAGAACCCAAAAGCCGCGACAACCGCCACGAAAATCACCACGTCCACCACCGCCGACCGGGATCGCCGGCACGGAGGAGCCTGAGGGGAGTTCGGGGTTTTCCGGTGTCTCGATTTCGAGCCGAAATCGAGGGAATTCGCCATGGGTTGGCCAAGGGAGGAGTTGCAGAGAGAGATTGAGCTGTGGAAATAGACCATTTCAATCAGAACCCTAGAAACCCCCAAATTGGATCAAACCCAGATCAGAAACGACGCTTCTAAACGCGACCCACTTCGCAAAAAATGAAAAAGCTGAGAAATTGGGAATGATCCAGAGGATTGGAGATCCGGCAGACGCCCCTGGATGGATCCAAAGCAGCAAAAATTTTAGGGTTTTTTTTTCTTCTTCAGGGAAATTGCCCAACTGTGATGTGTAACAGTAATAATAATAATAACACCAATGGAAGAAAATGGATAGAGAAAGGGGAAATGGGAGTGAGAAATGAGAGGTGTAAGAGAGAAAGGGCAGAAGAAGAGGAAGCGTCACTGGTTCATTGTTTTTGTTATGTTATGACGATGGGAAGGGATGGTATAAATATTATGAATATGAAGCAGCAGAAGACACGTTCGTTGGTTGTGAAAGGGAAGCGTAGTGGATAGGTTGTTTGTTTTGGTGATGCCACTTCTTTCTTCCTTTCTTTCTCTCGTAAGCACTTGGAGCGTCAAATCTCAAATGGTCAACGATGGATGATGATGATGATGATGATGATGAATTGGGAAATGGGAAGTAAATTAGTAATTAACATGTTTGGATTTATGCAAAGAACACACTTTTGTGTTCCACAGTTGTGTGCTTTGGACTGAATGGGCTTGTGCTAATAAGCTATGGAATGGGCTTTGGAAAAGAAAAAGAAAAAGGGTTTCTACTAAGTATTGTTAAGTAAGAGTTCAAATTTTTATTTATATATGCCATGGTAGAATAGAAGTAATGTGACTATAACTTTTTCTTTCAAGGTAGAAAGTAAACGCTAGGGAAGTGATAATGTGATATACCTTTCTAACCAATTATTGTGAATTGTTATCAAGCTTTTTTAGAAAAACTATCAAATCATAAAAAAATTTATTGAATAAAAATTAACTTTATAATTTTTTTTATTTTCTTTTGATTTTAATAAAATATATACTTAAAAAATAGACTTGAATGCATCACAAACATTGATCGAAACCCAACTTTTATAATAACCATCTGATCTAATCAAGTTTAGCTGGCTTAACTATATTTTAATAATAAATAAATAATTTACATTAATGATGGTTTTCATATAAATATTATTTTAGTACTTAATTGTATTATTAGTTTGGTAATTTTATTTGAAAATATTCATTTTATATTTATTAAATATGGTAAAATGTTACAAATCATTAATAAATTTATTAAATGCATAACTTTTCATCATTTCTTTAAATAAAACATTTTATTAAATTATTAATTATTTTAAAACTTGATGCATATATGTATATACTATTATTAATTGTATGAATCTTTAAATAAAATATGAAAGTAAAAACTGAAAAATAAATATCAATAAATACTATAATAATAACATTAAATTTTATAATAATAATAATAATAATAATAATAATAATAAGAATAGTTGAATATATGAGAGTTAAATATGTAATACCTATTAATCAAAACTTAATAGCAATTAGATTTAATCAAATTCAATTAAAATTGATATATTTAGTCAAGAAGTGGATACTTCACAATAACAGTATTCATTTCTCAGATATTATTATAGTAGATAACAATTTAGTACATACATAAATAATTTTTTAAATAATATTTATTATTATATTTATTATATATAGTATTAATTAAACATATATTTATTTAATTATAACTTTTCACCATAATTTCTATATTTTAAATATACTCTTTAATAAAAATTAATTATTTAAAAACATGATTCATTTATGTGTATATTAATATTAATAAAAAAATAAAATTGAAATACTAAATAATATATCAATTAATACTAGTTTATTAATAAATTTTAATCTTATCCATTTAAATGTACTTTCAAAAATCTACTTACAAATATAAAATTTAAAATCTTATTGTTTTGAATAGTGCATTCTTCGATTTTAAAAAATGCACTTGAATTCAATTTTTTTATAGTGAGAAGAGAGAGTATAAAGTTCAAAGAAAAATCGCAATATCCAAAGTTAAAAAAAAAAATTTGAAATGCTACAAAAGAAAATTAACAATATAAAAGTTTAGAGAAAACTAAAAAAAAATTAGAAAAAAAAAATGAAACGAACAAAACAAAAAGAAATTATTCTTGCTAAAAAATAATATAAACGTTGCTAATATAATTATAAACGAAGATATAATTATGGAATTAAATATAATCTAATGAATAATTTTAATAACTCATAATTGAGTACATAAAATTATGATTTATATTTAAGAGCTAAGAATTAGTAAAAGTAATTTCTAATTCAAGACTAATTCATTTCTTAGTTTAAACTTTAAACTCTAAATTATACTTATTTCATCTTATTATAAAGAATAATTTTATAAAATCTTAATTTTTTTTTTGGAATTTCATCATGTCGCATTATATTATTGACAGAAACATATATTCTTAAAATAGAAAAATATTTTTTTTTTAATTTTATGACTTATAATTTTAAATTTTATGTCTTGTCTTCATATTTTACTGTGAAAAGGTTCTAAGACCAAATCTTAAATTCATTACTCTTTTTATAATCCTTGCAACAATAATATCTTAATTTCCTAGAATTAGTTTATGGTTTTGCTATTTTTTTTAGTCCTAATTTAGTAATGCTAGATTGTTGATGTTGTATTGAAAATTTCTTTTGTTTTTTTATCTTGGATTTTCAAGTTCAAGTGATAAATTATTTTAGTACTTATCTTCCCTATATTCTTCCGTATATTGTGATACTTATAATATTTCCATTTTAAAGTTTTATATTTGTTGTTGTTCTTTTTTCTATGGTTTTGTCCGCAATTTATAAATTTGGTTTCATTATTAGTCTTGGTTAAAAATTGGTTGGAGTTGAAAGATCACATAAATTTTGAAGGTTCGTATCATGAAGAACCTTTTTGTCTTTTGTTCCTTTTTTATTCTCTTGAAAGTCCTTTCGATTTTCAGGACTACTTAAATTAATTAAATTAATTAGAGAAATTTAATAAATAGAGAAAAAAATTTGCAAATAAATTACTCATGTAAAGTCTAAAAAATGTAAATAAATAAAAATAAAGAAAAGAATCTAATAGATTTTTTTTCCTATTTTTCATTAAAAATAATAAATCGTTAAAGCCAAACACAATATCAAAATCTTAATGTAATAGTTCAAGTTTATGATTTGTGTTTCAACTACTTAATCTCGTGTTTAGATAGGTAATTTCTTAATTATTTAAATAAATTAAAATTTTAAAATATTTAAACACATTAAATTTAAATTAATGCTATTTTAAATTTTAAATTTTTTAATATTTTATTCTGATAAAAAAATTTAAGTTTGTTTAAATTTACTTTTTATTTGAGTAAAATATTTTAATTACTATCAAATTTTAAAAATTAGTAAAAATAGTAAAAAATTATTAATAATTAAAAATATTAATATTAATGATCTTTTAATTTTTGTTGGTTTATATTATTTTTCAGTTAAAGTTGATTAACTTTTTTTAACTAATATTAATAAAAAATAAATTTTCAATTACCTTCGGTCAAAATTGTTTTCGATTAGTGTCGATTATAATTATTTAAATTGAAATCGATTAGAGTTATTTTTATAATATCGTTACTTAAAGTTACTTTTGTCAACCTTTTTATTTATGTGAATTTTTTTCAATATTAAAGAAATATTCTATTTAATATTTGCTGAAAGTTTTCTCCGTTTACATTCAAAAAATCCTAATAAATTATTAAAAAGGTGGCATGGTTGATAAGAAAAATAATCAATGCATACATCAATAAAAAAAATAACTACAAGAAACGCTAATCAAAGAAATTTATATTACATATTAAATAAAATAATACTCCCAACATAGAAAAAATTATAACTAATTTTAAATTATAAATAACAATGGTTTAAAATAACAACAATATAAATTTAATAATGTAAAATAAAAAATAACTTATTTTAATATCAATAAAAAAAATTTAGTCAATATTAAGTAGGTATCAGAATATTGCTTAAAACAATTTTAACTAATGTTAATCAAGAAATAAATTTTAACCTATATTGTTAAAAAAAGAAATATAATTAACAATGGTTAAAACAAACTTTGATTAATATAAACTGAAAATAACATCACTTTGTATAAATTGAAAAAATAAATTATTTGTTATCAGTTAAAAAAAACTGTTAATATTTTATAGGAGAACACTTAAATTAAGAAATAACTCTTACGTATCATCAGTAATAAAATAAGAAGATAAATTATATAAATTTTAAAATGTGAAATTTTCAAAATCTTATTTTAAATTTGAAGTTATATAATATTAAAAAAATCAGTTACTCATAAAATTGTTCAGTTTCAATTGTTTTTAAAGTTTTCTACCTAATTAACATGTTTTATCATAAAATATTTTAACTTTTTCTGACAAAAGAATTATACTCTTATGAATTTTCTATCCAAATACACTATAAAAGTATACTTATGAAATATAACTAGTTTAGAATTAAATAATGAAAAGGTGAAGAGAAGTTCAAATTCAAATTGATAACTATTATGTGAGTATGTTGTGAAAATTAATGTTAAGAAAATTTTCCAATCAAGACAATCATTTTCTAATTTAATAATTACTGTACCTACTTTTTTGTTTGATTTATATTTAAGATAAACTAGCTTAAGGTATTCTTTAATTTTTTTTAAAGACAGAGGTATATCTAATCGAGTCCATCTTATACTATTGTGATGACTATTTTTGATTAAATTACTACAATTTTTATTAACTTAGTTTGTTCTTAAATGATCAAAATTATTTAAAACCTGACTCTTTTGTTATGAGTCTAATGGTTGACTTTACTTCGTAATTATTCTCTGAAACATCTAAAACGATGCAAAACAATAACCAATATAGATAAAATAATAACCAACATTCCTAATTAAGGTCATATTGTGAGCTTTGCAAGAAAAATAGGTTACCCTATTTAACCAAGAATAACAAATCTTCCAAAATTTGATCCATCTCATGTGACTAAAATATGGGTCATAGATTCCTTAACTTTCATACACAAAAGTCACTTTAAGTCACATAGGATATGTATATTGCAAATTTTAAGATAGTTAGTTGTTGTGATCTCACATTTATTTATTTAAAATAAATTTGATAATTAAAGAAACTAATAAGTAAATAAGATAATAATTTTTTTTATTAATTGATAAGTGTAATAGCATAATAGAATTTATATTTATATAAATTATTAAAGTAGAAACAAATATTCTTTCTCTGACAATTATTTGATTTTCTTTACCTCTTATCCGTTAAATAAGAGAGATAGTGTAATATAAAATTAAAAAAAGGTAAAAAAATATTGATTATTTTTTATGTAATTGAATCTTTAGAACATGGGAGAAAAATAGTTATTGTAAAGAAATATATTCATCTAATTAAATCTTCAAAATATAAAAAAAAAACAAGTTTAATTAAGAAAGATATTAATTGTATTTCTTTACTATGTGTGAGAGAATTAGATTATTTAATATTTTTAATTTTTATATTATGTATTTATTAGAAAAATGGTTATAGATTTTGCAAGTTAAACATTGATTATATTTATCATAAAAGTACCAATCAACTCCTATTTTTTCAAGGAAACCATTTATGTAAAGTCTACTTCCACGCCCATTATATGTCCCATGATCTTATATTTTTGGATATTTTATTTATTTATGTTTAAAATTAAAAAGTAGCCTCAAATTCAAGTAATTAAGTATCTTTAAAGTAAATGGTCTATTAACTAAACATAAAACCAATTTTTACAAAACTATTTCTGAAGTCATGATACCTTTTGGTAGCAAAAAAAAATTGCATTAGGTTTTGCTCACAACTTTGTGAGAAGGATTACAACATTATGAGAGCTACTCAAAGTCAGCATTGGATGATCATGTTTTGCACATGTTAGCTTGGAGAAGTGTAATACCATTGAGAAAAGATTTAGTTTAACTATTTTTTTAATTTGTTTAACAGTTAATCAATAATTATTTTTACGTGATTTTTTAGGTTATTGTTACAGAAGAAAACATAATTATCATATATGCTAATTTATATATGGACAACAATATAAAAAGACTTTACACGTTATTTTATTTTACAGTGTGATTACGTATCTTTTATTTGAAAGAAATTGAATAACGAAAAAAAAAAAGAGAGAAAGATAATAGAAGATAAGATTGTTTAAATTAAGAGAAGGAGATGGAAAGTTTGTAGTTCATTTAATTAAGGTAATAGAATGACATATTAGTCCATTTTATCTTTATATTTATCTCATAATTTTAAACGTTTCATTTCAATTTATATTTAAAATTTTTTAATAAACTCAAACATTAAAAGTCGATTTGTTTGTAAATGATTCGAGATCAAGTCGTTAGGTATCGGTTTAAATTCACTTATTTAACTAAATAAATATACAAACACAACTTCGAAATTAGGTTTGATATTTAAACGAATCAAATCCAAACCTTAAAAAACTGTATTAAGAACTCGTGAGCAACTTATTGATTATGAAAATATTTAAATTGACGATTGTTGGTTAAACTGATCTTGAAACTTCTCCTTTTAATAAGCAATAAGTTATGCTTTTTTTCCTCAACCAAGTTAAGAAATATAACAGTCTAACATTAAAACAATTATTAAATACTAAATTGATAAACTTAAAAACAATTTTATAGAAACAAATAGGTTAAACAAACAGATCTCAAATTCACTTAAGTCCAGAATTTAAATCAAACTTTTAATATATTTTTTGACAGATCCAAATTGGAAAGTTGAAAGGACTTGTGAAGATGATATAAAAGAAGTGGCAGTTACCTTGGAAGATAAGTGCAAGTTGTGTAGAACTTTTTGAGGTTTTACAGTGTGCATGAATAAAATAGAGTTATTGATTGGGAGAAGTTGAAAAGGAAGTTAAAGTAAAGAAGTATTTGGATGGAATGTGTTGGTGGAAACTAGCACTGGACAGAGACACGCAGAGTCATAGATACCCAAACGTGTGTGTCTGTGTGTGCGCATTTGGTTAAGCAAATCAGAAAGGCAAAAGAAAGGAAAGGAGAGAGAGAAAAGAGAAGCAAAAAGTAAGAAGAAGAAAGATCTTTTTAAGGCCACAAAGAAGCTTGTGGCTGAAATTGCAGGTAGCTTCTGATGTGGCACTCCTACCTGCTTCACCGGATCAACAACAAAACGCACAATCAACCACACTCTCACACAACGTGTCACACCCATTCTCTCTCTCTCTCTACACTTTTTCGCTTTCTCTCTCCAACCTTTTACAGTTTTTCTTTTTTCCCCTTTCGGACAAATACAAAAATAAAAGATTCTTTTTTTATTAGCACAAATGTCGGAGCCAAAAGACCCCACGATCAAGCTCTTCGGGAAGACGATCCCCTTGTCGGAGGTTACCACTGGATCCGACGGAGCTCCGGCTTCGTCTTCCGGTGATGTTGTTGATGAAAGTGTGGAGCAGAGCCATGCTTCTTCCTCCAACTCCTCCAGGGAGTCTCATACGCGAGAGGAGGGTGTTGTTGACGAGGTATGAAGATTTTGGGGTTTGGGAATTTTTTATTTTGAGCGTGACCCTTTGTTTGAAATGTTGAAAGAATTAATGGGTTGGTATTGGTTTGGCTCGGGCATTGAAGATTCCGTTGACTTGGTTTTCTGGCTTGTGTTGTAGTTTCTGAAGTTTTGTTGTGCTATTGTTGTTTTTTTGAGGTGTTCAGTGTTCAATTGGGGTTTTTGGGGGTTGTTTCAATCTGGGGAGTGATTTGGTGGTTTGTTTCAAGTTTTCAATCCCATTCAGTGGTTCTACTGTTGTTTTTGACTTACTGAAGCTTGATTTTTTGGTGGTTCAAGAGAATTTTGGTGCGTGTTCGGATTGGTTTATTTTGTGTTTGAAACGAGAAAGTGAAAGTTTTGAAAAGAAGAAGAAGAAGAAGCAACGATTGGTTTTAATGAGATGAAAATTATGATTTGTTCTTCAGTTGTTTGGTTAGTCTGACACTGCCAGGTTCTGAGATGGAATATGGATTTAACCGTATTTGAGAAATCAGTCTCTTGTGTGCTTTCAAAATTTCAAAACCTTGTTACACCCATGCTTTACAATACTGAAGTATTTCTTTCTTTCTTTGTATATCTGTGTGACAATAAATCATTCATTTGCATAGGATTCTTTTGGTTCTTCTTACTTGGTTATGACAGCATGTTTGTGAAAGGTATTTTTCTATTTCACTTCTGAGATTTGTATGGGTTTTGAAAAATCGAGAAGAAGAATTGAAATAGCCTTGGTACCATCATGAGTTAATTTCCTTCCACGGTAAACATCATGAGTAAATTTCCCATGTTTTTCTGTCTTTGATTTCATTGTTAGGTGGTTTGTCTTATTTGAATTTCTGTTCTGTTCTGTCTCACAAAAGGTGAACAACGAGTGGTCTCCTCAGGATTTCCGCACCTTGTTTTTTTTTTCTGCAAGTTTCAACTTTGAAAATTTCATTCATACACTCTTTTTCTCTTGATTTGAGCCAATAGTTCCATTAGGGGTTCTCCTGTATAGTGAGTCTAGTGCTTAGCTTGATGGAAACTAGGGTTCAAGTTCAGACTTGGAGAAATCAAGACATGGCGGGGGCAGGATTCGAACCTGCCAAAT
>Ga0099824_1005444_pt1 | contig 17928 bp, 8 predicted proteins | sample SiratrowhiteBW_FD_76837 | JGI IMG/M metagenome (GOLD analysis project Ga0099824, IMG submission 76837) | Root nodule microbial communities of legume samples collected from California, USA - Siratro white BW | ecosystem: Host-associated > Plants > Roots > Nodule | place: USA: California... | reverse complement strand
TAATAATGGATAATAAGAAAAAAAAAAAAAAAAAAAAACAAAAAAAACAAATTATCATTTTTTTTAAAAAAAAAAAAAAAAAAAAAAAAAACTCTTCTTATTATTCATTCTTTAACTTCAAACACTACTTCCTCTCCTCTTTCACTCAACTTATGTGTGACAATTTGATTTTGTTCGAAGTTAAAGTTTTTGTATCTACAAAGTCATGGATTGACTTAGATTTTGTTTAATGGTTTGTTTTAGAGAAGTTTTTGTTTTTGAAATTGATGAACCAGAATTACAATTTTAGTTTTTTATTGAGCTTTGAGAACTGGAACAATATGTTGATTTTTTGGATTATTTCATGTGAATTGATGTGCCAAGACTTAAAATTGTTATAATTGTTTTAAATATACATTGGTTTCAATATTTAGAAACTTAGGCATTCATGATACAATTGTCACAGTTTCGATGATAAGTTATAACTTTGCTAGTATTAAATTTGTGAATTGAGAGATGATGAACATTCAATTTCACTTGGTGATGGAATTGAATTAAATTATTAACTTCAATCATTCAATTAATATCATATGACACATTTGAGTTGAAAAAGGTGTTTGACATTTTTTTTTGTTTTAAACTTGTCACACTTTATTAAAATTGGTAAATTGTTCAAGTAATAAGAGAGTCAAATGTAGTATTTGTTTATTAAAGAATATCTTCAAGTGAGTACACCATCGACATTCCTCTCTATTTTAAACGCAAATTAGTTTGTTTAGATCATTTTTAAATGATAATGATTTAATTATATTATAATGTGGAAATTATTGTATGATTTTATTTTAATAATTTAATAATTATATAATAATAAATAGTTGATGACTTTTGTGTTTGAAAAATATTTGAGATCAGATATATGATATGACCGTGTGAAAGATAATTATGTGAGATTTTGATTAATAATTTTGAGGAAGTCAAAATAATATATTAAATATATACTATTATTGTTATTAATGTAAAAAAAAATGTATAGTATGATATAACCATAATTATAAAAATAACAATTATTTAAAGGATAGGGAAATTTGTGATAAACAAAATTATAACTAAAAACTAGTTATAAAAAACATATAGTATTTAAGATTTCCTTTTATGTTCTTAAATGCAAAAATATTATAAAAAAATTAAAATACTTAAATTAGTTATAATGTAAAAACTTGAAAAAAAAATATAAATATTAAAAATTTTATATTTTAAATATTTTCTGAAAATGTAAAAAAAAAAATATTGTTGTCCAATATCTTGTCAAAACTCATTTATCATACTATATTATGAAATTAATATTTCACGGGGTTAGAAAGAATTATTTTTTTCTTCAAACGAAACACAACAGGTAAGAAATGAGTAAAAATGATGAATTTGTGTTTTGCTTCATTTCTTTTAGAGATGGATCGTAGCAAGTGAGAAATTAGTAGATTGAATGATTTGTATTTTACTATTAAAAATATAATGAACTGAACAGGTAAGGAGAGAGAATGTAAAAAGGTATTTTAGTGTTATGCTGTTATACATTTCATTAGTCGTTTTTATTCTTTATTATATTTAATTTATGTTTTAATATTTATTAAAATTAAATTATGTGTATTATAAAAAAAATAGAAAATTCTCTTAATTTAATTTATATGGTATAAATACATAAAATTCTAAAAAAAATAGAAGGATTACTACATTTCCCTACCATTGTAATTCTCTATTAACGTTAAAGAGATATTCAAAATCCATTCCTAATTTAACTCATATAAATGAAAATATTAGATGATGAAAAATTGATAAAGATTCGTGTATGACACTTTGTAAAATGCCTAGGAAGAATTTATGCATGATTAGCATGAATTTTAAGTTGAATTAGACGATGACTTAAGTGTTAATCTCATAAATCTACTCAACATGTTTTTAGAAGAGTCTGCGAAATCTTGATTTTTGTGTAAATATAATTGTAATATTTTTGTGAAAGTAACATGAATGTGGGACATACCATACTCAAATTTTCCTATTCAAAATTCTATTCGTAAATTTTGTGAAGCTAAGTCTTCACACGTCAATTAACATGCAAAATTCTAAAACTCAACACAATAGTCAAATTATTAAATTTATCTATCGTATTCCAACTCATTATATATTGTTTCCACACTATAATAAAGAATGCAAATTTTCACACCAAAACACTGTACTTAAGACTTACCAATTTGAGTCACGAACAAAACAAAATTACACCATTTAAGTCTTTAATTTTTTTTGCATCAATTAAAAATTGCCAAAATTATAAAACAAAACCTTTAACAAGATTCAACTTATTAATTGAATTTCATACAAAGTTTCGTCCCATAATTAAATGGCGTAATCCTCTAGAACATGACATTTGAAATCTAGAATAAAACTAGTTTATTCTATCTTGTGTTTCCTTGTATTTTAGAATGTCTAAAGATTGAAGAAAGAATAAAGAAAATCACTTAAAGAAACTCTTTGTCGTCTCAAATATTATAATTCTAATCAATTATTACATCAAATAAATTCTAGATCATCAAACATATCCCTCAACAAATTCCAAATGTATCTATTGCCAGAGAAAATAAAATTTAAAGAAAGAAGAAAGATGATTGCCGAAGCAAAATTCAAGATGATTATTCTCCAATCTCCTTTTTAACTATTTTATAAGTGACAGGTTCTCAGTAAAAGGAAAAAAAAAAATCTAAGATTATATATTAGAGAATTTGAAGAAGAGAATGTTTAGTTTATTGTTTTAGTAAGACATAAAAAGTTATTTAATTTTTTATTTATATCACACTCATCCTTTCCTCATTTTAACTTAATCTTTTTTTTTTTCAATACTCAAAAAACTAAATTATTTTATTTGTTACCTATCATTTAAATATTATTCTAGCCTATATACTTAATCAGAAAACAAATTGCATTATTTGCATAAAATTAACACGTATATGTCATATGTACTTCCAGTAAAAAATTAAATACATAAAACCTAAAAATTCAATTGTAAATTACAAATTATTGGATAAATAAATTATTTAATATCATTAATATTGATATATTTCGTTTTTTAGTACAGTAAGAAAAAAAAATAAAACTTTAATACAAAAAAATTAATTCCACTAATTTTATTTCAACTTTATTAATAGGAAGGTAATTCAACATGTATTTAGTCTTATTTATTATCAGGTATGTTTGTTAAAGGAAAAAATAACATTAATATATAATTAATCTTGAAATGAATCTTTTATTTTTTGTTTATTTTTTAAAATTTAAAGTCTTTAACAATTACTTCAAGATTAACTATACATTTATATTATTTTTTAATAAATTGATGTAATAATTATTAAAGATTAAATATGTATTCAATTATATTAATAATTAACAAAAATTAAACAAAGGTGTCGAAATATGTGAATACTATTATCGTAAATTATTTTAGACCCTTCTCTTGTAACATTTTAAAAAAAGCTTACACTTTCCGTGATTCCTAGCCAGCCAAAAAGAAGGGTGTACCTAGCTATTTATCATTTACTAATTTAGATGGGGGCAATGAACACCCATGTGAGTTTGTTGTAAGAAAACTGGTGTCACGCGTCTTCACTCATCTGCATTTGACTCTCTCTCCCTCGCCATAAATGCTACTTTAATGTTTTTTTTTTCTTTTCTGCCCAATTAATTAGTCAGACTTTGTGTCTCAACCTACTTAGTTAGAGTGGTGTTACAAACAAAAATTCAGTATTCTACTCAAATATAAAATATTATATTTTATACACTTAAACAAAAGTATATCATTTTTCTTCCCTATGTTGGAGACTTTAAGTGGAGCATTTAAAATTTCCATTTGTTTTTCAATCATGCTCATAGTTTAACATCCTACCATTTCATGCAACTATACATTATATATATCTGTATCAGTATTTTTGTTATTCTATCAACGGGTGAGTGAGATGTATACAGTTGAAAAATAAATGCACAATATCTTGATTCTGATTATCTCAACAAACACTGGTTTTCTTGCAAATGTCGTTTGTACATTGTTAATATGTTTAGAAATTGACTAAGAAGGAAGCATTCACGTTCGAGATGTATTGTATGTTTGTTTTGAAAAGAAAAAAGAAAAAGAAAAGTCACATCATACCAAAATTCACATGCAATATCCAGAAGTTGCTTCTCGAGTAAATATTTTTAACATGACACGAATTTTTTATTTCACTTATCAGAATTATCCCCTTCAACACAATCTTGGTAATTATCATAATTATCCCATTCAATACAATCTTGGCCAATATATATTCTTAAACACCATAACAAGTTATAAATGTGTGATAGTGAGTATATTATTTAATGATATATTTTTTAAGTTACTCCAATCATGCATATCAGGATTATATCTTATTTTATCTCACCTTCATTGTTTATATTATGAAAGAGTATAGTTGAATGAGTTAAAAGATATATAATTTCAAATTTATATTACTCAAAGTGATTCATTTAAAAATAATAAATAAATACAACTCTTTTTGTGTCTTGATTAATTATAAGAGTGAAATGTTTACATTATATATGTTCCCAATGAAAATATGCAAAACATGATTTAGTGACAATCTCAATTTCCTTTATTTAATATTATATCATTTTTTTAAAAATTTGATGAATGTGGAACTAGCATAAGTGAATTATGGAATATCATGCATTAATGGTGAGGGGGTAACTTATTGATAATTAATTATAATTGTTGTTATAGTTCGTATACTTGTAGTATGACTCTTGTTGTTTTAATCTTTATTGTTAGAGATGTGTCTTTACAAGTTGTACTTTTTTTTTTTAAATCATATGTAAAAGTGATAATTTCTATTATAAAAATAAGTTCTCAACACGAGCCTGTTTTAATCTTTATTGTTAGATGTGTTTCTTTACGTGTTATAGTTTTATTTATAAAAATATGTTATAATTTTATTTATAAAAATATGTACCAAATCTCATATCTGACGAAAGATTCTACATATTAATCCATATTAATTGTACAAAATCTCATATATGTAGAAATTTTCTACGTATTAATCTTTATTGTTTGTCATGTGTTTTTCTTAATTTATTTTTTTTGGATATTACAAATTTTATTTTTTCATATTACTATATGTAGAAAATCCATTCGCCTAATCAAAATTAATCTATTCATTTATCAACTCTAAAATTTAACCAATTATATTTTTTAATTTTAACATTTTTATAAATAACATTTTGTATTTACAAACAAAGCCTACTCGTATTATTGTTCTACATTTAAAATAAACCTACATAATTATTTCTCTAAATTATACATACACTTATCTTTTAAAATTAATATATTTTTTTTTTAACTCAATCAATTCAACCATATATATCACATACATCCCTTTACTTTCTTCTAATTCTTTAAAAAAAATGCTTATTCATATTTCTTTAAAATATATCTATTTCTAAAAACTTATTTATCACACTTTTTACTTCTGTAAATAATTAAATCATACACACCTACAAAATATAATTAATTATTATTTTAAAATAATTTTAATATTTTTTTCAAATAATTATTTTTATAATTTCCCCCAAAAGTTTCTCCTGTATATTATTTAATAAATAAATAAATAAAGCTCAGAATTTAATTTTCTGGGAATCAAATTCTGTTGCCAGACCAGCTTATCCTAGGACCAATTTTAACGTAAATAAAACATGATGCCAGCATCTGCGTAAATATACTGTCTGTGCTCTCTGGAAAAAAAGGGAAGAAGAAAGCATGGTATGTCAGAAAAAGTTTTCGCCGCCGAAATACAGTATGAATCATGAAATTGAAGTACAAAAAAAAATCTGAAAAGAGGATTTAATGTCAAATATAACTTATATACGTGTACTTCTTTATATGTATTTTAGAAACAAAATCATAAGTAATATCTTAAAAGCGATAATCCCTAATACTATTATCTTAATAAATTTAAAATCAAAATATAAATAATATGTTAAAAATATGATAAAAGATAATTAAATATGCTTTATTTATTAATTGATTTATAAGATGTTCAACTTACACTTAATATATATAAAATGGAAACAGGCACGCATGTTAAAATATATCAAATCACTTTCATTATACATTGATAACTCAACTATTTTTTTATTTTACAAGTTTTATTATCCTAGATTTTTTTCGCTATATATTTTATGATAATAAGTTTGGTAATTATACTAAATTATTACTGGCTTAATAAGTTATTGAATAAATTATACTAAATTATTTTGAAATATTTTATAATAACTAATTTTCAATCTAAGTGCTATTGACGATTATTGATTATATTATTGCATGTTTATGTTGTTTACATAAGAAACTTTTATCCTCTTTATAGTAGATTGGTAAATTAATTATATTTAACATCTATTACATGGATCTTACATAATGTTATATACTTTAATTTTAAATGTTATTTTAGTATTGATTTTATACATAATATATTGAGTGACACGACAAGTATAAGATCATCAAAATTCATGTGGATGCACTTTAAAATATTTAATTTGTATTGTTTATTCAATTTTGTATTATCATCAATTGATCTAAGTGTGTTTATTTTTGAGTTGTAGTCTAATAAATAAACTAAAGATTATACGTGGGACTATTATATGATGTATTAGATGACGACCATGGTATAAATTAATATTAATTAAAGTTGGAATCAACTAATACTCTACTATCCATCAATTTACTCATAAGCTAAATAATTACTTATTTGTTAAGTTATGCTAACTTGAAAGCAGTTTTTCAATAAGACACATTTACTAAACTTAAAAACATTAGATTATTTCAGAACGTGGACAAAATATGTTATTGATATATATAAGATAATGTTAGGTAGATGATCAAATAGTATAAGTTTGTACAGTATTCGGATTTTATAGATTATTTTAACTTTATTTGCATTTTTAGTAATTTACAAACTTCAATAACAAATTATGCATTTCTTAGTAATTTACAAACTTCAATGACAAATTATGCATTTTTTAGTAATTTACAAACTTCAATGACAAATTATTTTAGAGTTTATTATGCATCTAAGTATGTTTTAAATATATTTATACTTGTGTATTCATTAATTTTACTTGTGCATTCATTAATTTATTTCCAATGTGAAAATTTGTAAATGTTTTTTTATCTATGAATTTGTTTGGTAATGTTGTTTGCAGGTTTAAGATTAAACCAAAAACAACAAAACTTAAAAAAAATGAACACACCACGAAGGATCTAGTAATGAAAGTCGTCATTTTCTATTTTCAACGACGATTCTAGTTATAACCATAATTAATTTTGTGATCCAAAATTTTTAAAAAATAATTTATTTATCCATTACAACAACAACTTTATACCAACTTCTTATTAGATAGAGTTATGATGATTCCATCATCAATTGTCGTGGTAACTCTATTTAATAACATATTTAACTCGCATCGTAACTTATTTAATAACAATATATTTAATTATTATTGAAAGACATGACTTCTAACTTATAATAACGATTCAAAAGAAAAATCTTTTTTAACCGTTGTTAAAAATTGTGTGTATTTATTTGTTTAAAAAATATTTTAATATTATTTTACTTTTATAACTTCTTTTCATATACGTGGACTCTCGTCTAACATGTTGATAAGGAAGTGTTTGATAAATTTTGTAAGAAATGATAATTGTGAAAATGTAATTCAACCTATAAATGAAATTGTCATTTTATAAAAGAAAATAGCTATTTATGAATGGTAAAAACGAACAATCAAGTTATACCGAAACAGTTCCAGTACATAAGAAAACCATAGAAGTGTTTGTGGGTATAATTTTATTTCATAAATACCAGGGAAAATATAGGTATAAAAAGTGTTTGTGTTTGTACTTTTTAAAATTAAAATATCAATATTAAATATTATAATTTCTTTAAGAATATTTTAATTTGAAAATATTGTGGATATTAAATGCGAAAATCTTGTTATATATTATCTTATTGGGCAGGGGAATTGTAAGTTAGAAACAGTGAAACTGTTTGTTTGGAAAGGATAAGAGGGGCAAACAGTGTACTTAACCCTACCTTTCCGTTTGAAGAATGACAGTAAATTCTGATAAAGTGTTGGAAATTTATGGCACCTTTTCTTGTGGCAGGTTGCTGCTGTAGTAGCTGTCAATCTGTTCCTACAGGGCTCAATCACATGGTTTTTCCATTTCTGAATATTTCGTAACATAAATCCCAAGCCCTACATTCATGAATCACACACTTTCGTCAACTTCTCAACCCTGCACCCCTTTCAAACACTCATTTTCGTCACTATTAATTGGTCACAATCCCACATTCATTCCATTTTCACTCGGCATTAATTACAATTAATTAGTGACCCTTCATCCATATTCCATGGTCATTATGAACGTTATTATAAGCTTAATTATCAATCCAATTTTAACATTAAAGAAATGTGTATTTTTTGTTTAGTTAAAGCAATTAAAGAAGAAAATGACCCAGAAAAAGCAAAAGGTCAAGTTGTTCCTTTTCCTTTTCAATTCATGTTATTTCATATCCTTAGAAGTCCCTATATTGAAATAGCTCGACCTTTCAATGAAATTAAGAATGGCCCAGAAGTTGCAATCCCAAAACCTAGTACCAATCGAGGAACCAATACTTGAAAGCGTTCCTTGGTGATGCTGGGAGAACGTTTCATTGTTTCTTAAAACAACGAGGTGGTCAAAAACACGTTAGAAGCTGGGGTTTCATTGCAAATTCCCAACTTTTCAGGGACAGACAAACTATTCATACAAATCGGAAGCTGCATTTATATTTATATTTATACTGAGAAATAGTATTTTGGTAATTTTTTTTCTTCTTATATATAACCATATTACAACCTTTTAATAATAATATAATATTAGTTTTCAACATATATATTACTATTATTATAAGTTGATATAAAGAATAATTAATACATGCTTTCTTATCTTAACTCATATAATATATAATAAAAACTCGAAGATACAAAATAAACCCTTGTAATGATACTCTCTTAGCACACTTTGAAAAATATTATGGATTTTGGATTTTGTAAGCATGTGTCACTAATAATGTCCAACCGTTTACTACTTCACACTAAATTCAACATATCATATTCATGGTGTTGGGGACCCTTCTTCTGAGATGCACGGAAAAGTTTCCTTCTTTATGTCAGATTACTTTACCATGACAGGGGACATGGAACTGCCTTGTAGAATTCACATTAACTTTTTGTTTCACAATTCAAATTCCCCATTCATATCTCTCACATTCAAATCATTATCACACTCTCACTTGTCATCAATCATATTTCTTATTATGTCTAAGCCATGAGATTAATTACTATATAAAAACTGGACAAAGTATGCTTCACTTCACATCATTATTTGTTTCAATATATATGTTGATTTCTAGTATAATTATTTCATTAACTTTTTGTAGGCCGTTGTGATTAATTCAATGATGACGTTAATGTTTCTTGTTACAAGTTTAATATAGTTAACATCACAATGTCCTTAGTTACCCTATACATGTTGAAGCTATGAAAAGCCTGTGCGGTCTAAAGGAATTAAAAAGTCAGCAAAAGTAACGGATAACGGAAAAAAGTAATAAAGAACCAACTACCTTAACAGAGAACATAACGGAAGACAAACGGATTATGGATCTAGATGAAAATTGATAACGACTTGAACGGAGGATTCAATGTGTGGTGGTGACCTTAAAATAATGACCCGTTAACATATCTGAGTTAAGCTTTAAAATAAATATACAAAGGTAGAATCCATGCACAACCCCACAAAAGTTATTCTGCATTCATCTTCACTTTACGACAGTATTTGAGGAAAAATATATATTTAAGAAAAATAATAAGTACAATATTTTGTCACCAAAAAAAAGTATTATCATATCACATCCTATTAAAACAAATAAAACCAGGGAAAGGAAACCATAATTCAAAGGGCACACCTTATTGGGTAGGGAACACTCGAGGGATTCGTCAATAGTAAGTATAGTTTACAGGAAAAAAATTAATCCAGATGCATGTATGGTGTGTGACATTCATGCCTTTTAGGAAATATTAAACTTTGGATTTTCTTTTTTGTTTTCATTTAAAAAATGCTATAGTATCCACAGAATATAGGAATTTTGATACAGTTTTCTTTTTTGTCATATGGAAGAAAGTTTCTTAATAATAATAACAGTATCAGAACTCTTAAATTTCTGCAGATATTATAGAATTTCTGAACAATACGTAACCTTACTTGAGAAAACTTGGAAGTTTGAAGTTGCTTGCTTCTTGAACATTATTGATCCAACCAAACTTCTCCATGAAAGGGTTGGCCAAGGACTCTGGTGGGTAGCCATCAATGCATTCGTCCCACATATTAGGACGATCCCTCAGATCCTTCATTACCTCCCACAAACAACTGTTGCATTTAAAGCCAGCACCAAAGCTTATCATCAGTACTCTGTCACCCTTTATGAGCCTCTTTTTGGCCTCCATGTACCCCAGCACGTACCACAGGCTACTAGCTGAAGTGTTCCCAAACCGGTGCAGTGTCATCCTTGCTGGCTCAAGGTCATATTCACACAGATCTAAGCTCATTCCAATCCCATCAATCACAGCCTTTCCTCCTGTGTGCAGGCAAAAGTGTTCAATCCCAGTCTTGAAGTTCAAAGGAGATTTGCTAGATTTATTAGATCCCCCACTTGAAGACTTGAGTGAACTAGTTTGCCACAGCTTTTTAATCATGAACACAACCATAAACCTTAGCAACTCCCTAGTTGGCAAAACCTTGGGTGACAACACCCTTAGATTATCAACAAAGGCTCTTGTAGCTGCCTTGGGAAGGTTTTTGGCAAGGTAAAACCCAAGCTTACCTTCCTCATCTTCCTTCTGACTGCAGCAACTATAGGCATCTTCTCTAGCCCCATGATGAGTCCTCACCAAACACTTCAGCTTCATCATGGCCCTGTGCTTCAAGGATCTTTTGTTTGTCAGAAGTATGACACATCCACCACTCCGGAACAAGCAGTTGGCAAGAATCATTGATCTGTCTTTGCCATCATACCAGTTTGGACTGAGAGACTCAGAAGTCACCAAAAGAGCAAACTTGTTCTTCTGGGACTTGAAAACGTTCCTAATGATGTCCAGTGAAATAAGGCTGGCACTGCAACCCATCCCAGTGAGGTTGTAAGCCTTTATGTCCTCCCTCATTTTGTAGTGGTTGATGATTCTTGAAGTCAAGGAAGGAACAATGGAGAACATGGAGACGTTCACCACAAGCACATCGATCTGAGAGGGGGAAATGCCTGACCTTGCAAGGATCTTGGCAATGCTGTCATGAAAAAACTCCTCCATTTCTGTGACACCATCTTTCAGTGTGGGACTTGCCTCACGGCCCTCGATGACGTTGCTTGGGGCGTAAGTTTCCTCACCAATGCCAGAGTTCACAATGGCTTTGAGGAGGAACTTGTACTCATTCAGACCCAAATGCTTGTTCCTCTCTATGATCCTGCCACAGCATTCAGTTCCAAGCTTTCTTTCATCGCTTGGCTTGTACAGTTGGTACTCCAATATGTAACAGTCTTGGTCCCTTCTCTGATCAAACAGTTTCCAGATCAGGAAACACAAGAACAGTGTTGTAGCACCATAAAGTAATATGAGGAACTCCATTGGAGAGAGAGAGAGAGAGAGGAAGTGAAGGTAAGTAAGAGTTAGAAAGAATTTGATGTGTTTGAAATTCAAATAATGGTAGTACTTTATAAGAAGGGTGAGAGTGATGAGAGAATGAGTTGGGCGTGTGAAGGGTAGAGAGTCATTAAGATACAAATGTGAATACTCAATTAGAATAGTAATGGTATTGGTATTAATAGAGTATAGCTAGCTTAATCCCAACAAACTTATCTCTTAGAAGCTTTCGTGTCAACCTTTGTTACTAGAAAGAAAGCAAGCACTGGTCACACTTTGAGCATGTTAGGAGTCTTTTCTGGTGAGTAAGTCTTTATTCCATAATAGGACAGCTTCATCAAAGTTTCAATTTCTTCAAGTGGGCTCTGTATTATATCACAACGCCAGCTAGTCTAGGCTGTAATAAGCAACTTGCAAAATCGCGAAATTCTGTAACAAATTAAATGACACATTACCGGTAGTAGGTTTGCCATATAATTATCCACATGTAAGGAAGAAGGTATATTGATAAATACAGTCACAACAAGAAAATTTGGACTTAGACTAGGTCAAAAATAAATGCAAATGATAAATAGGATATGCTAATTTATGGTTAATAGTCATCTCGTGTTATAAAAGAATTGACTCTTTATAATTGGACGATGTGGTTTTTGAGTGTCATTACCTAATAACGGATGGTACTAGATTTGGTTAAACCCGACTAAGATTGAGGTTATATATTAAACAATAATTAATTAGGAGAACGTAGTTTTAGTTTAACCAACTCAAAAGTTATAAAATATAATTATTTTATTTATTAATAGATAACGTGAATAAAGGTCATACTAAATAAAATATATTTTTAAAATTAATTTGATTTGCTTTGGTAAGATCAATGTTAATCATAATAATTAAAAAAAAATGTTTTATATATAATCTTAATTTTTAATAAAAAAAAGTATAATGGATGAAGGAAATAAGTATGAATGATGAAAACGAGTATGAATGAAAGAAATGAGGAGATAAATGTTAATGAATGAGATAAATCAGACTTTTTTTATAATAGGTATCAACTCTCTATATTTCGTTTTGTTTAACTTGGTTAGGGAGTATTTTTCATATTTTTTTGCTATGAATTTGGCCTAGTCCTCCATGATTATGTATAAAAGAAATGTTTATGAGAGATGTGTGTATGGATAAAAAATATGAGTGTAGATGAAAGTGATGATTGTGGGTGAACAACATGAGTGTGAATGAAGAAAATGAATGTGAATAAAAAAAATAAGGAGAAGAATGTAGGTGAAAAAGATAGATGTGAATGAAAAAATTAGGTTAAAAAAGTTTAATTATATAAAAAATGATAATAGAAAATTATGAATCAAAAGATTTGTCATATTTAAATTTAAATATTTAATTTAAAAATAATCTAAAATTCTATTTTTTTTATTGTGGAGGTGTAAAAAATCATAACATATAAATTAATATCAACTTAGTAAATTCTACTTTAAATAAATATTAAAAATATATTACATTAACATCACTAAACAAACACTTAACCGATACTAACACATATTTTTTTGACAAAATTTAAGAATAAAAATGTATTTAATACCGTTACAGTCGTCTACTTTAATATTTTACTTTTAAAATATATTTAATATTATTAAAATTAAGTCAATTATAATATTTTTTTAACATATTTACAATTATCAGAATTGATTAGTCTGATAATGTTTTTAATATTAAAATATATTTAATATTATTAAAACGGTTGACGGTGGATTCTAATATTTAAAAAATATTTTTATATATCATTAAAATTTAAAATAACTACATATGATATATTATTAGAAATTTATAAACATTTTATATCGTAATTGATTTAGTCTACTTTAACAATATCCCATAGTTGGTATTAAATTTTAAAAACTATTTTCAATTTGTCTTTTTTAGTTAATATGCACTGATCTTACATACATAAAATCATTATACACACATCATGTCTAATATATTGTGTACTCATTAAATTATATACACATCTGCACAGAATGAAATCAATGATTATTATTATTATTATTATTATTATTGTCGTACACTATAAAAACTGTCACGCAGACAGACAAGTAGATCTTAATCATACCATTGAAATAATTGGGTTAAATTTATATTTAACTATAAAGTATATTAAACTTAGAAACTAATTAATGTGGTAGTATATATCGGATACCTATTATTTTCCAAACCTTAACATTGAATCAGTCTATGTAAATATTTATAATATACAGTAAAAAATAATAAACTATTATCTAATTACTTATTATTATTAGATACAATAAAACTGTTAATTTCTATAATAACCACTTTATTTTATAATATTAAGGGGATAAAAGTCAGCTCATTTTAAGGATGCAACTTAACATAACGAAGATCCACAACAACGTATATAAAACTTAAAAACCTTTGTGTCAGTGCAACTGCTGGATCTTACCAGTTAAGTCAAACCTTCATTTTTTTTAAAGGAAGTCAACCTCATTATAAAGTGCAATATTATGATAAAATAAATAATTTAATATGATATTTATATATGATTTGTTGATGAAACCTAGACCTCATGAGCATCACCATCCATTGCTGTTAACTCGTTATCAATAAATATCATAACAAAACCATCCTCTAATACTGATCTTTCATCACTTGACAATTTCAAAAAATGATCAGAAAGTGTTTGCAATGGTTTTTCGCAATAGGATCGACAATTGATAAGCTTAGAGTGCATCTTTTTGCAGTCTAGTGACAAAGAACATGTTCGACTGAAAATGGAAAGGAAAATTAAACAAAAGAAAACAAAAAGAAGAATATCTTGAATTCGATGGTTTTGGAATTACACGTTATCTTCTCAATTTGTCTCATATTCTATATGAGCTTGGGCGAACGCAGATATAGCACCAAGACTTTATTGATTTTCCTTGAGGAGTAAAATATTAATATTATATTACTATCTTTAGATTTGGACACACTTTCTATCGTCTAGTCTAAAAAATGCCTCCTAAATGACAATCGAATCATGCAAATTTTATTCATTTTTATTCAATAAAAACTAAGTAATTTTTTGTAACTCTGCAAAAATCTTCACTCCATTTTCGAACACCTTTTTTATCCTAAAGTTTTTATGTTCACAGCTCGAGTAAGACTTGGTAAACAATTTCCTAACTAACCAAATCAACTCAGCACTTAATACCATAATCGATGCACACCTAATATGTCCTTCACAATTTAATGCATGGATAAGTTTTTATGCAAAAAGTCAACAGAAGGCCTAGCAAGTTGTAAAGAAAATAGATGAAGTTTGAGTAGTTTCCACGGTCTTTCCTGAGCCGAAGAGTTATTACCGAAAGAAGTTTGGATCTAACTTGAAGTCAACGTGTGGATTAGAACGATTACAACTTGTAAAGAAAGGAAATTAAATATTTAAATATTTAAATATTCTTTATAAATACTAGGTTTAATATATAGGTTTTATATGTCTTGATATTTATTACAATTAATTAATATAATCTTTCAATTTTTTTCAATATAGTCAATATTTTTGTTAAAAGGATTCAATGTGATATCTTTTGTTAACGTTGTTATAATGGTTAACGATACAGAGATGTGACACATATGCGATATTTTAAATTTACATGCATATTGTATTTTCTTCGTAATTAATTCCAAAATCAATATCATCACAAATCTTCAACAACTTATTAACTTTTCCTGAACCGAAACAAACCAACCATTTTTTGAATTTCCAGTCAATTTCACCGAACAGCTTATAATCGCAACCTTCCCCAAATCACTCCTACCATCCAAAGCCTAAAACCGAAACCCCTTCGTAAGAATTAAACCCAACAACAAAATAAACCACCTTTAACACTCTCCTTTACGATTTTCACCTCATTAGAAACCCAGAAACCCCACCAACAAACGAACCTTTTACCTATGTCAGTTATCACCTTCACATATTCTTCATCCTCCAACACAACTTCTAGAAAGTTTTGTAACATTTGTCATTTCATCCTCAAATCTCCAATCTTCATCCTCGTCATTAAAGTCCCTTGCGTAAAAAATGTCTTCTTTTAAAATGCCAAGACTCGACTTTAATACCACGAGCGTCACTCATTGTTAAAATACTTGTTTTGTATATCTAAGAGAACTTTCTCAAATGCGCATCAAGCTTCAAGAACATCACGTCCAAATTCATACATCAAAAGCTTCCTGTTGTAGGGCACATCCAAGTAGCACCAACAAGATCGTGGCACTCCATCGCGGTGACTACCACAACCGCCATAACCCCAAAAGTGACGTGGCAACGACTAAATCATTGTGGAGCTCCTCCAACTTGTTACGAAGGAGTTGTCATTTCTAGGTGAAGACATGACTCGAGTGCGAGAGAGAGAGCACGTAAAAGATGAGTTTCACCGCTCGTCGCTAACTTGAAGCTCCAACGAATTCTTCTCCATTACCCATTTTGTTAATCCTCAGTGGTTATTGATAAACTCCATTTCCCGAAGGAATATTATGATGAAATATGTTACAAGGTCAGATTCTAAGTAAACAACTATCTTATGATAATGAACCATAGATAAAGAGAGGAAAGTCCATTGTGACACTATTTTTGTATATCTATGCTTATCCTTATATTGCATTTGATAGAGAACTATTCTAATTGGACTGTAGTATGTGTATCGACAAAAATATCCTTTTAGTGTGAATAAAAAGGATAAAGATGACATAACCTTATATACCACTGCACATCTGTTTTAAATCATCACCTTATTAAAACACGTCGATACTAATATAACAGAAGAAACCACATTGAGTCCTTTTAAGGAAAATTGAGTCCTTTTAAGAAAAATGGGGACTACATTGAGAAAAAAAAATATTGAAGAACCACATTAACTAATTGTAACGAATGTCGAAACAAAAGAAGTATTAAACTAAATATTGTTTTAAAAATTAAAAAATATAAATTAAAGCTAACTTATACATAACACAATTTGTATAACTATTTTTTTAAATATTTTTTAAAAACATTAAGTTGAGCCATTACAAAAATTTTCGAATAATTATTTATTAGTTGGCTAAATATTATCATCGAATAAACGCAGATGTGAATTATTAACAGATTTTACTAGTGGATAGATGTTGTTGTGAATTATCCATGAATTTTATTAAAGAATAATATGGTGTTGTGAATTATCGACAAATTTTACTGACACATAATATAATATTGTGAATACCGATAAATGAATGATGTCGTGAATATCACTACAAAAAAAAGTCAAATTAACTAAGAAAATTACATACGGATGAAAATCCGTATGTAAAATTTATATTACATACGGAATTTTATCTACAGATTTATATTCGTATGTAAAATCAGCATTACATATAGAATTATCTACGGATTCAAATCCCTATATAAAATCAACATTATATACAGATTTTTATATACGGATTTGCATCCAGGATATTACATACGGATTTAATCTGTATGTAAATTCATATACAATATAATTTATACTAAAACTCAACATTACATACGAAATTACATACGGATTTTTTTCCAAGGTATTACATACGAATTTAATCCGTATGTAAATTCATATATAATATAATCCATATTAAAAATCAACACTGTATGAAATTACATACGAATTTCTATCCAGACTTATTACATAAAAATTAAATTCGTATAAAAGTTCATATATAAATATTTATATTATTATTTTTAATATATTATTATTATAATAGTAATATTAATATTATTATTATTAAAATTAATAATATGATTATTAATATTATTGATATTATTATTAATATTTTTATTAATACTATTATTATTATTAATATAATAATATTATTATTATTATTGCTAATATAATAAAATTAATAATATTATTGATATTATTATGTTATTATTTATGTTGATATTATTATTATATTATTAATAGTATTGTTATTATTATTATTATTATTAAAATAAATATTATTAATAACATTATTACTATATATTATTAATATTATTTATATTTAAATAAAATTGTTGTTATTATTAATAATATTATTAACAAAATATTATTGTTGTTATTATTAATTTTATTATTAGTAATATTATCATTATTATTATTATTA
>Ga0099824_1005443_pt1 | contig 17931 bp, 5 predicted proteins | sample SiratrowhiteBW_FD_76837 | JGI IMG/M metagenome (GOLD analysis project Ga0099824, IMG submission 76837) | Root nodule microbial communities of legume samples collected from California, USA - Siratro white BW | ecosystem: Host-associated > Plants > Roots > Nodule | place: USA: California... | reverse complement strand
TGTTTTAATTCAAACAATATATAAATCGATAAATAATAAATAATCCAGAATTAAAATTTTGAAAATAAAATAAAAATTTTAGTCAAATAAATAATTTAAAGATTTATTTATTATTATAATTTAAATAGTTTAATTATTAAAATAATTAATAATTTAGATGTCAAGTTTCATATTGATATTTTATACGAGTTTAAAAAAATAATTAAAACTTATATAAACAAGTAAGTGGTGAGTCGTGAATTTTTAATTAAATAAATAAATCTAATAAGAGATGACATGTTTTTCTTAGTCATATAATAATTTGATTTAATTTATAATAATAATATTAATACATTTTGCATTAATAAGTAGCAATAAATTTAAATTTAACTTTATAATAATTACCCCCGCTGTGTACTTATTAAAGATTATGGCAGTGGAATTTTTCTTATCTTTCAAGGAACCAACACACAGTAGTGGTATATTAAACAGACATTGAATACATTGCACTTGCTTCTCTAGCAGCCTTCACATGCGCCAATAATTTTTTTGGGTCAAAAGAAAAAAAGTTAAAAAATAAAGAAATTTCCCTTTCAAACAAGAAAAAAAGTTGAAGTATTTTTTTTTATCAATGAGAAAGAAAACAACAGAAAAACCAAGGTCTGATATACACAATAAATGCCCATTGCATTAGCAACTAATGATATTCCAAGAGCCAAAAGATCAAAGTATTTAACTACTTGGCTAAATAATAAATTAATCGCATGTATTAATTTGATAAGCAGGAAGTAAGTATAAATAGTTACTAATCAACAATTCTATTATTATAATAATAATTAAAGGGTATCATCATTTTATTTTACCATCAACATAAACCCCTCGAATTATCTCTTCGAAATCCAAAAATAGTGGATCAATAATAATTTGACTGATTGCAAAATGAATATGATAGAATTAATCATAGATCCACAAATAAATATTTTGTATATTAAAACTCCATCTAATAGTAAATCCATGCGTCAAGATAAAAAAATTCTTAACAATGTGAAAATCAGATCGCGTGGCATATTGATATAAACTATTGAATACGTGAATTAAATGAAATGGAGAATTCACTCTTAAGTATAAGTTTGAGTTCAATTTTTCCACCGACAAACTATGATCATGTTAAATATTTGGAAAAAGAACCTTATCATACATAAGGGTTCCACCTATTTAAGTTTAGGTTAGCTACTGTTATTATACTAAAAGACATCATCAAAATAGATTCAAAATTTCAATTGAATAAATTCATTTTTGTACGACAAGAAAAAGTAACAGAAGTAAGATTGGAGGCAGATACTTTTTCTTTTCAATAGGAGGATTGTTTTCTATTTATTGGATAGTGTTGGGTGAGGATTATTTCCTTTATTCTCGATTGAATAAAAAAAAGACATGTTTTTCAGTGGAGTTATAATTTGTTGATGAAATCAAGTAAGTTTTTTAGAATTCAAACTTATAATTATAAAATTGTGAGTTGAGCACAATACATGAAGCGAAAGAGTAGATTAGGGATAGTAAAAACACGAACAATAGTAATGAAATCTAAGAACTGGTATCCTGAATCAGCCAAGTTACTGTTGGGGAAAAACAATGGTGTTTGTTGTCTTTTATGTTTGTTCAGTGGCCAATTCATACAAATCGCAAAAAAGATGTACTTTTACTCTTTTCTCACTTTTAGGGGCGTCTCCTTTTGGGATCTAACAATATTGGTTCGCAAGTACGAAGTTGCTGTTAGCATTAAGAATTGAGCCTCTTTCGTAGGAGTGTAGGACCTCACCTCCAAGTAACACCATAACAATGTGAATTACTGATTTCACAAACATGTAATAATTGGTCGGCAATGCAAACCTTAACCAAAACCTAAAACCTAAAAACTAAAAACTAAAAACCCTTTTGTAATTAGACCCGTAGTTTGGCTTAACCATGGTCCACGGATAGATGCAATCCTAGACAATTGCACATTGTAATGAGATATCATGTGTGTGTGTGGTGTGGGTGTCGTTTTTGTTTGATAGAGAGGGGTGGGGTGGGGGCTTGAACATGTTTTTGAAGTTTGCAAAGGTAGAGTTTATTTGAGTATTGAGATCAAACCAATTTTGAAGATAAAGTTGGTCCAATCCAACGTGTTTTTGGTTTTGTATGATTCATTCACTCAGATGCGCCTCGACTAGGCACTTCCAATAGTTTTTCGTTTTCATATATGCTCTTTGATTATTGTTTGTGGGCAAAGTAATATATTTTTTTTCTTGGTTGCAGCCAAGACAATATCCTACGTTGGGGTTTTCTACGACAAAGCCCCAACACAAAGATTTCAAATATAATATATAAATGTTTCGCTAAATGCATTTCATGAATAAAAGTGGTCAATTTCTAGTTTGCGAATGCAAACGAATGAGCGTACTCAATGATTGAATCATGGTGTCGACCTTGCAATGAAACTCGAGGGAAATTTGTAAAGCGCGCGAGCAGCGCTGGCATTCGCGCCAGATCTTGAAACTTTTAGTCTCTATTTTGTTTCTTATAATGGATCCAAATCCATATTATTTTTTACGAAAATTAAATAGTTTATAGTCGTCATCATGTTTTAATTTAACTGATTTTTTTTGGCACCATTGAATTATATTGTAATAAGTAAAAATAATTAAGCCGTCAATTTAAATAATTAGGTCTTATCAAATTTTACTATGGGGTTCGTATTGCGAAGTGACTTTGGACATATTTGATTTCCTATCATGCCTCAGTTAGGCCTGACTTGGTTCATTATCAGTTCCAACACGGAACTTCGAAGTTAAGGTTAAATAATTAAGCCTGATTAGAAAATATAAAAAATAGACTAAAGTTAATAATTATGCGCTTGGGACCAGAAAAAAAAAAACATCCTTTTTGGAATTTATTCTAAAAAATAAAAAGTATTTTTTTTTTCTAAATTAAAGAGAATATCTAAGCTTTCTTTTTGTTGAGCTGAGACAACAGTGTTCTAGATATCCATCTGTTCCAAATTGAAGTAGGTAGAATAGAGTTTGGGTAGTCGCTTTCTCTGAAATGGAAGTTAGTTTTAAATAAGACCACGAGGTTTTTGGTTTTTTATTGTTTTGATATAGCATTAATCTCAAACATTAACTTTCACTCAGATCAAAATATGTTTGATTAATTTTAAACTTTAACTAGAATAGTCCCTTAATAGCGCACTTCTTACAAGCCAAGTTCCGTAATTATTGCTCTTATTTTTGAAACAAAAAGAGATCTGCAATTGTTTCTTAATTTCCCCTGAACAATTTCTTTAGCAAAACTTTGACTCTTACTATGATTTGTGGTCAATCGTCAATGTTCTACATCGAATTAGAAGGAACACAAGGTGACAATGTTGAAAACTTCGACCAATAGTTACTCGAGATCCTCCCTTTAGTGTAAGTGTTGGAAAATTTACATAAGATCCCCTCTTCACTGTTTTGTAGCCGTTTGACCATATATCATCATTTTGGATGACTAATTATTAACAAAATCCACGGTGAAAATTTGAAATTGAATTGGACCACAAAGCCTGAGTTTATTTAGTTTCACTTAGGATGCCCGTTTCTTGGATTCAACACGTAACAACATTCGTGCCTAAACATGGATTTCTAGAAAAGAGACTTTAGGACACAAATTTCTAACCCTTTTAATCTTTGAAATTCTCCTTTTCTCTATATACTATCTGAATTTCAACTTTTTTCTGCTTTTGCAGTTTCCCTCTCATGGTCGTGCACTACCAAAACACACACACACTTAATCTTATTATTCCACCTCTGCTTCACGCCAGTGTTTGTGCACATTTCAAAGCCTATATTCCCACCTTTTATTTTAATTTTTAAGCAAATCTTAGGACAAAACACAAGTGAGGGTGATGCCCTCGAAGACTTTTCCTTCAAATTCAAAAGAGTTGTTCACTGTTTGAGATCCGAGCTTAACAGGGTGTCATTCACACCCACCCTTTGGTCTTTTTAACTCACCCCTTGCGCTAGTTTCACCTTTCTTTTTTCTCTTGGTTTCCGTTATTTTTTTTCTACATGCCCGAGGCAGAGTCAAATGACTCTGCATATCTTCACACATTGTGTTCCATTCTGACACACATGATCGTGCTAACCAATTTGTTCATGCTCATGGCTACTAATTTTATGCTTATATATCTTCGGTGCTTGCATCGTGTGCAAAACTATTCCTTCTGCCAAAGGACACCGTTTTACGCTTTTGCCTTTGCTTATTACACCTATACCTGGTCACGTTCAAACATCACGTGGCTATTAATAAGCTGTCACATTTCAAAACAAAACTCTGCATCACAATTTGCAACATTGGATCCCAGTTGGTGTCACCAATTAATGAAAATTTTAAAACAAATAACCTTGCTATCACTACCCATCAAGCTCATTTAAAAATTCTTCTGTCTACATATATATAATTTCCTCACCATAGATGCACGAGTTTTTCCTTACTTAACCATGGCCCCTGGCCAGCTCAATAACACAAAATTATTCACTACAATTTAATCATAATCTATATTGAGCATGTGTTCTACTTAAACTTCATCTATTCACGTTATTAAATCACTTTTAGCCCCTATTTTTCCATAACTGTAATGTTAGAAATTAGTTTTAAATTACACGTGTTTTCTATAGCAATTAAGTACAATGTTATTAAGTGCGATATTCAATAAAATAAACATCGTAAAATGTATTTTAAACATTCTTAATATATATTAAATTGTAGCGTATAAAACTATAAAATATTATAGATGTATGTAGTTCAGAATCTTCTCGTATTTTAAAAGTTAAACAGCTGGATTAAGTAGTAATTTTACAGTTTCTAAGGGGTGTTTATCATTAAAAATGGATAAAGCTGTATTAAGATGGTAATATAGTAACGAAATAACGTACGTGAAAGCAAAGTGCCAAATTCCATGGCACAAGAAAGTAAAGTGTTTTCTAATAGAATTTTTAGGCTTGACACGTTTGGCTTTATAAAAGGGGTAGAATATATTAATTAATTATTTCTTTTCGAACTCATAATGTTATGTGATGCTCTATGGGTTGGATCACCGTTTATATGTGCATTATTTTATGTAAATGTTTTTTGAGCTAATGTCTAATTGGTAGTGTGTTGGATAGTTGTGGTGGGATTAAGTGACCTAATTAAGGAAGGCTTGTGAAACGAAAAACTACAATATGGTTTAGAAATACCTCGTTAGTGGTTCCATGTAGTAATAAGAATAACGATATCTGAATAATCAAAAAATGGTATTTCTTTTAACGGAATTATATGAATTTTAAACGTGATTTTAATCAATATAATCACATATTAAGTTTAATCAAATATAAACGGGGTAGAAAATATTAATTAGTTATTTCTTTTAGAACTAATGATGTTATGTGGTGCATCATGGGTCGGATCACGTTTATATGTGCATTATTTTATGTAAATGTTTTTTTTTTATCAATATAACTTATTTTATTTATTTTTAAATAATTACTCTACATCTACCATCAATGTTCAATGTTGTTACTGTAATTATTATTGTCAGTTTTTTTTTCTCATCTCAACATTAGTGAAAATATCGTTGGATAATGAATTATGGTGATGAAAATAGTAATAATAACAATACTTTTTATATTAATTTTGAAAAATAAATTGTACAACTTTTACAAAACCTACATTTTAGTTGAATTGATTAGTGTTTGTTTAAAATTTTATATCATCTTGTTAAAATAGTATTACGCAGGTTAATGTGGGATAGGTTATGCGAATCGCTATATAAAAAAAGTAAAAAATTGGTTGAACATTTGAGTTTATCATGTTGTATAAGCTCGTCCTGTAAAAGTTGCAATAAGTATGGATCGGTCTCCTTCGATTGTAACTGATATTAATTGTTTTAATCTTCTATTGTTGTGTAATATTGTTTGTGAATTGAATATAATTAAATATCTTTGTATTCATTATTTCACCATTATAGTATATTTACAAGTATAAATTTAAATTTTATTTCATGGTTCATTTTAATATTTTTTATAATATGTTTATTTGTAGAAAATAGTAAATAAAGAGTCTTTGAGCTTTTTTTTAATTGTTATACTTTTAAATCTTTGTTTTTATAATATATTCAAATTTGGGATTAAAAAATTAAAAAAAATTCTTGTTTAGTTTTTTTAATTTATGTGAGCTGACATGTAAACCCATAGTTATGGAGTGTGGAGCAAAAACCTATTAACTTATAAGTATTACGGGAATCGGTTCACTCAGTTCTTCTTTCTTTAGTAGGTTAAGTATGGAATAAGTTACAATAGGATGGGTCAACCTGCATTGTCACCCATAGATAACACCATTTCAGTTAGTGGTTAGGAAAAACCTTAATGTAAATTATATTTACCCTAATGTTATTTTTTGATTTTTTTTTTGCCAATATTGCATTTACATTGTGTTTATTTCTAGTAATGTACTATACACAAAGACGAATTTTAAAGCATCGACATTGTTAGTATCCACGAATGTGTGAAGAAAGGCGAGCGACAATTTGCAAAAGGGGGTGTGTGGGTTCCACACTCTCGTGAAGATAATTCTAAGGAAATTCACATCAACTTGTTTGAATTTACAAAATTATCCTTGCTTTCATTGTGCATTTTAGCAAAGTTATGCACAAAGATTCCTCATAGGGATTAGAGATTCTTGAAGTCATGGATAGAGCTTTCATTGCAGTGTTGACCATGTTCAAATTCGTTTGAATTTGCCATTAAAAATGCTCATCGTGGACGTTATTTATGCATTGAAATGCTTCTATGATGTACTACTTTGGCCAATGCTTGTGTTCTTTGTGTGAGATGAGAGTTTTGGTGGTTGTGGTTTAGGAAAAAATCTTGAGTTGTTGGTGTTGACGAAGGTGAATAGGGTGGTTTGGTGGTGATGGTGCAAGGTGGTGGATGCCATTCGTGCTAAGGCAAGTGAGCAACATCTTTTAGTTTGAAGGTTTACATGGATAATTGATTATGAGGGCATGCATTTGGTTTATTAACATCTTTGACTTTTCCTTTCACTCTACTTTTACTCTTTGATTATGGAACTGTGTACGACAGAGAGAAGTTATTTCGTCAAGGATTGGGGAAGAGCTCCAAGGTTGAAGAAAGGTGCTATGTCAATATCATTTTTTAGTCTATAAGATGAGTTGGTTTCAAAAGTTTTGACTTTTGGTTTGGAGTTAGATTGTTATCAATATGGGTTGAGTAGACATTATAAGATAAAAACCCTATTCCTTCAGTAGACGCTCTAGTAGAGAGCGTCTACTCTCACCTTAGACGCTCCTTGCAATATGTAAGGTGGTTTTATAGAAGGAATATTCAACCACCTAAGGTCATGATTTTTCCCTTCTTTACAACAATCTGTGATGTTGAAAGTTCCCTACTACGAGAACCTCATTAAGATTTTTTTTATCAAACTTCAAAATCACAAAAGACAGTAATCTCCATAGTGAGGTTAACAAGAAGTTGACAATTACACCTTTTGATTGGATGGCTTGGCAAACTTGAAGTACCAATGAGTTGAATTGCCATATCTGAACATATTGCATCAACTTAATTACAACCGTGAAATGACATTGAATCGCATGCTTAGACAAGAGCTGCAGGGCCAAAATGTCAACAACATATACATTTTTAGTGTTAATGACAAACTACTATATTATGCCTGCATGCACATATTGAACATGCGGTTGACAAATCTTGCTCAATTAATGTAGAAATATACTTTTATGTTATGTACCATCAAATATAATTTATTGATTAATTGGTCTCTTCACATAATGCAACACATGGTCAAATGCAGAGTAATAAAAATTATCTTCCCTACACCATTCTCATTACACGCATCAAGCATCTCTTCAGTGTTAACTTAACTGTCGAGGCATGTGTGCACCTAGGCTGGTGACACTTTTTTCGCCAAAAAAACACAGCACAAATTGAATATCTTTATATCTTTCAAGTGAGTGGTGTTTGATAACAAGGTACGGTCAATGAGGGTGATGAAGAAGATGACCAAGAGCCACTAGTAACCGACAACCATGTTCAAGACACTACACCTTAAGCCCCAGTTCCCCCAATCTCGCACGATTCTAAACAGTTTTTACAAATTTTGGATGTTATTCAGGAATTTAAAATTGAATCGATGTGCACAGGTGATATGATCTTCATGGGTCAATATAATTTTAAATTTTTTTTATGTTTTTAATTAAATAGTTGAATGGTCACATGACAAGATAAAATAAAAAAAGAAACACCTTGTGAATGTTTGTGTTCTCATGGTAGAAAATAATGATGTATATAATAGAAAATAAAGACAACAATAGTAGGTATAAAAGGATGTACTTAGAAATGTAATAAGAGATATAGATGAATTTTGAAAGAAAGTTGAGTTTTCTCTTTGTGAGAACTTTATGGTGTTCTGAGTTATAAGAACCAAAATCTGATATTATCGAGGTATCCCATGACGATTAATACCATGACTTATCATTCACATTCTCATATTTTTTTAGTGTGATTCAATATCCTTCTCATTTTCCCAAATTGAATATAAAAAATGATCCCTCCTTATTTTTGTCATCAGTTGGTATTAAAGTTTCAGGTCTTGATATTCAACGAGATTCCTTTTAACTTTCACATTACTTTTATTTTTTATTTTGTACTTATGGCAGCCACTAATGCTAAAGTTACTCCTCAATTTAATGTATGTCACGAATTGTTTATTGAAGATTTTGTTTCACAAATAGAGAGGAAATTGTTTCACAAATGGAGAGGAAATCAAATGATATCTTCAAAGAAAGAAGAATGAAAGAAAAGAAACGACAAAGATATAAAGATAAAGAGAGAATGTTTGATGAGTATTAGAAAAGATACACTATAATTGTGATAAGAGAAAGAGAGATGGAGAAAAAAGAAAAACAAAGAGCTAGTAGAAAAGAAAATTAGTGAAGAAAAATAAATTAAAGAGAAGGAGTTGAGAGAAAAGAGAATTAAATAAAAGGAGTTCAGTAAAAGAGAAATTAAAGAAAAAAAATACAAAAGAAAAGAGAAAATAAGAAATAAATGAAAAAAAGGGTGAAAAGATGAAGGAAAAAATAATATAAAGATGTATTTTATGATTTTGAAGATATTGTTGTTTTCTCCATTCATCAATGTGAAGAAGAGTTATTCGCAAGAAGTCTCAACAATACGTCATTTGGTATCAATCAATTAATAGTGTTCGTAGAGATTCTAGTTTTGGAATGAATGAAAAAATATTCTTGGAGGAAGGATACTCATGGGGTCAATGTATTAAAGGCTACATAGTTAAGACTAATGTAAAATTTAGAGGGTCTTACATAATTTGATCTATAAAAGAATGTACTTAGAGATGTAATAGGAGATATAGATGAATTTGGAAAGAAAATTGAGTTTTCTATTTATGAGAACTTTATGGTGTCCTGAGTTATAAGAACTCAAATATGATATTATCAAGATAACGTGTGACGATCAATCTCATGACTTATCACTCACATTTTCATCTTTCTTGAGTGTATAAAAAATATTAAAAATGATCGCCCCTTATTTTCTTATCAGTTGGTATCATAACTTGGACTATTGATATTTTCTTTTTTACTTTCAAACTACTTTTATTTTTATTTTTTATTTTTACTCCTCAATTCAATACATGTCACAAATTGTTTATTGATGATTTTGTCTCACAAATAAAGAGGAAGTCAAAGGATAACTTCAAAGAAAGAAGAAAGAAAGAAAGAAAGAAAGAAAGAAAGAAAAGAGAACCTAAATATGATCTTGTTAAGGTAACTTGTGACGATTAATCTCATGACTTATCATTCGCCTTTTTATCTTTCTTGAGTGTGGCTGGAACACAAAGTTGATGACCTTTAGTGATACTTGTTATCATTTTATTATTAAATTTTTTTATGTATTATTATATTAATGTAACTCTTTAGTTAATTCATATTGTGTTATATGCTTTTATGTTTATTTTATCACGAATTTTTTTCAGCTTATTTTGTTTTATTTTTTATAAAATTTATAAGTTTGTTTCAACCTTTTATAATTATTTTTTGTTTCATTTTTAAAATTCAATTTTAAACATATTTGCATGTGTCCATAATGTTTTAAAATTTAAAATTTTCTATTTAACTCATTTCACGCACTGCACAAAGAATAATTTTTTAATAACACACAAGTGTCACATATGTCTAATTAACGAAATTTCGTTCAAAATTAATTTTAAGTGTAATAAAAAAATTATAATCTTACAATTTTATCAATTAAAAAAATCAATTAATCTCATCCAATAAATTAATCATGTCTCATTGTAAATTAATTTTAACCTTATTTCGTAGTCTTACATTTTAATCCATCTTTTCATTTCAACAACTCTCTAAACTAGAACCGGTAAGACTCTACTTATAAACCTATTTTCTAAAGCTAAAGTATACTTTGTAATTCTGAATCACAGAAAAATAAAAAAAGATAGGAGAATATGAAATGAAATTAATTATTAAAAAATAATTAATCAATCACACTTAATAAATTAATCAAATTTTATTTTAAATTATTTTTAATTATAAGAATAAAATTATAAAATTATAATTTTATAAATTAAAAAAATTAAATTGTCAATTACATTTATCTTATGTTTCACAAATTCTTATGAATTTTTTCTTTCCTCTTCATAATTGCTCTTAATCTAAAGAAATTCGGTCTCTATTCCTTCATATCAGATCTTCATATCTAAATATAGCCTTGCTGCTATTAATAGAAGTTCTTAGTTGGACAAAATTTGTGATTTCTTCCTTTATACATATATATTATTAATCCCACGTAAGTAACCACGATTATCGGTCTGATTTTGCTCCCCTTTTGTTTAAAATATTTGGCAGCTGGGATTACACAGAATTTAATTCCCATCGACAAACATAAACTAATTCCAGAAAGTGGAAGAAAACATGTCAACTAGGTGAGACAAATCGAATTTGTCTTTCTTAAACAAATAATTTCCAGCTATTCAAACAAGTCCTTGAGATTCAGCACCTCATTAAACTAGTTACCCAACAAAATCATCCTTATTAGGTACACAAACGAGTACACTAAGATTAAACGAATAAAACTAATTAGACGAAGAAGAAAAAGAAAGTAGGAAAAATCCATATTTTGTGGAAACTGGGTTGTATGTCTTGTTGATTTTCATATGATAGAAATGAAATAATGCAACCAAACCAAAGCAATCCAACGCCGCGTAATGGCACTCACTGTCTAATGTGCCTCGTCCTCTGCTACAATCTTCCACAACATATGCCGTATTTTCTGTGTCTCCACGAGGAACCCTAATCTTGATTCTTTCTCTACTACACAAAAATACCTAAAATATGCATCTACTAATTAACAAATTATTATTAACATAGCACATAGGTTTCTTTTTAATACTCACAAAAATAGGATCCCACGTGGAAGAAGATTGGGTCCATGCCTCTAATGCATTATTATTCTTTCCAAATTGTTCTTTCCTTTAACTTCTGCTTCTTAACTAAGTAATGCTAATCACCAACATTCTTAATTAAAATTAAAACTACTATACACGGTTTTAGTTCTTTAACTGAAATAATATATTCGAGGATATTACTGTTTTATTAAAATGAGCTCAATTTAAACAATTTGATTAAAAGGTAGCTTTAACAGTAAGCAGTTAATTTTTTTAACCACAAAGCAAACAGATATTAAATAAGGGATACTAAATTCTAGTTTACTTGGAGATGACTTTCAAACACAATGTAAGGGTAACAAATCAATAAAAATGAATTTTATGTAATAATAATAAAAAAAAAGCTTTGTTTAGTTTAGGGTTTGAATATGGTTAAAGACGATGCATAGTTGTTAACATTTCTACTTCCAAATGTGCCAATAATTTGAGAGCTGTGTAGATTCATTCAATAAAAGTAGAATTTCATATCTAAAAGTACTTAGAATCCACAACGAAAATCCATGTTTACACATCACTTTTACCTCTCTTCCCTACTCTTTAAGATTAAATGTAAAGTTAGTGAATGTACACAACGGTCACTTTTGTTGAAAAGAAATATTAAACTTGAATCCTTAAAATCGAAATTGTGAACAGAATTGGAAGGAACAGGTTTTGAGAAAGAGTAATGGAGGTGGCAAAGTGGTTTTGTCTTGGCTTAAGCATTGTCTTTATCGAAACCCACAAGAAAATCGCAACAAGGATAGGTATTTGGTTATTGGCGAGAGAGGGGGACCTATGTGCTTGGGAATAGAGTGGTTTGGTGCACACTCTGGCTATCTTATTTTTCTTGTCCCCTCCTCTTGTTCTTAATTATACAAACCACTCAACAACTAATCTCTTATTTTCTGTGTATTAGTCAAATCCAATATTCACTCACCCTAACTCCGTGGACTGTGGACGGCGCATACTTATATAACAACACATAGCATTGGCATAGCAATCAAGTCAATAAATTATAAAAAAGTGAAAGCACTGTCATATGCCATTGCAATTACCAAGACTTAGGAATACCATTTAAATCCAATATTCTCCTACATACATCTTTATCTTCATTTTTTTTTGTTATTATAGAGTCAGTTAATCATTATATTAGTTCTTCAACTTTTATTAGTTAGTGAATTTCTTATTCAAAGTATTCCTGTAAATACTCTGATAATCAAGTTAATAATCAGTTTGAAAGATTTTAAGGATTCAGGATCAAAATTTCTTTATTTTAAGTTCTATAAAATCATAATTAAACTTTTGTTAAGTGGGCTGGAAACCCAAGCTGTAGTTAATTTTAATTATCCTCACAATAACTCTTCAAATGATGGCTAAACTCAATCTTTAGATTCGATCGAGATATATTTGTGATGAAAGGATGATCAACAAACTAAGTGAACAATTTTCCACCCTTAATATATGTTTCATCATTTTCATCTTTCTTATCCCTCAAATTCATTATTAATATTCTAATATTTTTTAGAGTAGTTATACTTTGACAACCACACGTGACATACACCTACTTTGCAATCTTGATGTGACCAAGATAAATGACGTGTAAAAAATATTTCAGCGTGGTACTGAGAGTCATTTTTAGGGTTTACATGTTTGGGATTTTATTTAGAACGTTGTCCAGCATATTCCATCAAGGATTGAGAAGCAGTGAGTTAGAATCTCATATCTCTTGAATCTCGCCACTACTGTCGCCGCTGCTATCATCGTCGCTGCTGTCACCACCGTCGATTCTCTCACCACCGTTGCTCGCCACGATGGTCTCACACCGTCGCTTGCCACTACAACCAGTGTCGCACGAAATCTCCCTTATACAAATAGGTGCATTGTACTCTTATCACATTTCAAATTTTAAATTTAGATACTTAAAACCCAATTATACCCTTTCATAACAAAATACTATGTCAATAATTGGCATAAGGTTGTATACAAGCTTGGTCTCAAAACAAAGTTTTCCTATTTTTTAATTACTTTGAATTCTCATTTAAAGGTACATTTCAAAAGATTTTAAATAAATACATTCCGTGAGACTTTATATAAATATTTATGAGGGTTGGGTTTAATTCTCTCTCCTTCTAAAAGAATAACACATCATATATTAAGAATTAAAATATTTTTATTTGTCAATATTAGTTTTATTTGATTAAAATGAATTATGAATATAAATATTATAAGTCAGCATTAATATCACGATGCATTATAATTTGAGGCAATGGATTTTTGACGGGCACCGGTCTGGTATGTAAGAGATAGACCGAGAGTTTGGGCCTGGTGATTTATGTTTCTTTGGGCTTATGTGATACCTGTCTACAAAATTTGGGCTTTATTGTAAAGAATAGAGACAGGTGTCAGAAGAAAAGCATGATACTCAGCTTGTGAAGGTAAGCAAGTGCGCATCAAGCAAGGGATCAGGAGGGAGCTTGATAGAGACGCGCGGCAGCATATAAGAGCGATCCAATCCCCACTTCCCAAAATGGCTTCCACACTCTGCTCCTCTTCCACTGCTACACCAACACTTTTCTCCTCCTTAACACTACGACGTCGTTTGCCCCTCGTCGGAGCCTTTTGCATGCTCAGTTTGGGACTCTCTAATCTCTACACCCCCTTGTATTCCTCTGCCCTCCAAACGGGGTGCGTTTTGTCTCTCTTGCGGTATTCGCTGTTCCGTCGCATAATTCACTCTCTCTTCGTTTCTCTCTCCATTGAGTTCAATTCAATTGCCTCTGTTTCAGATCAAAATTGGGTATCCGCAGCCACTCCACCATCAGAATGGAAGCAAATAGCACCACTGTCCCCAGCATTGTTGTCTATGTCACTGTTCCCAACAAGGAAGCAGGTACTAGGCTTGGCTAGGGAAATGTTCGGTTATTTAATTTTTTTAATCTCTCTTTTATTTTCATGTGCGCTGATGGTTGTGCAGGTAAGAAGTTGGCTGAAAGCATTGTCACCGAGAAACTTGCAGCTTGTGTGAACAGGGTACCGGGTGAGAATTTCCCACTTGAGATCTGTTATAATCACTCACAACACACTGCACCTTTGTGTATCTGTGGTTTAAAATTAGTAATATTTGGGAGGGGTTTTGTACTTCTAGATATTAATTGTTGTAACAGAGTAATTTTTATAATCATTTTATTTTTTGTGATTTTGTCCCTGGATTGGAATTGAATTGATAAATGCTTGATTCTGGACAAGGAGAATGAACCATTGCATACCGTCTTGAGTTAGATTTTTGTTTTCAATGAAATAGCAAGTTCCAAGAATAAAAGAGTTTGCTTGTATTATGGGTTACTTTGTTTGCATCCACCAATGTAGAAGTCCCTCTTTTTTAGGCTCTATGTTCACTTGATCACTTTTATTTATCGAAATTAGTTTCTTTAATTGAAAGTATTTTGAATTTTTTTAGCACGCACACATACAAAAACACACACACACATATATATATATATATATATATATATATATATATATATATATATATATATATATATAGTGTGTGTGTGTGTGTGTGACCGTGCCCACCCGTGGCATTTTTCCGGTAGGGTGGAAAGGCTAGTTTTGATATGGTCTTGACTCTCGAGTCAATTCGTTTTCTAACCAAGTTGATTATGAGTCAACTTGGATAAACTTCTCAATGCTCGTTGAATAAGACAATAAATTGAATTGAGGAGTTAAAATGAATCAAACTTATCTCATAAGTTAAAATTGCAGTAATACATGTCAACATTTTTAGAAGCCTCCTCATTTAATTTCTTCATTGGTTGGGATACATCAATTAATTTTTTCTTGTAAGAGAAGTTTGATTGATTTTACCTTCTTGGTACTTTTTATTTCTTTCTTTTAAGTGCTTGTTGAGAATTTTGTCCAAATTAGCTTTTATGCGAGTTGCATGACTCGTCCGACTTTTAAAATCTGAATGAATTATGCCTTCTGCAGGTATTGAATCAGTGTACCAGTGGGAGGGAAAGGTATGGTTGCAATATCTCCATTGACAATGAATGCTGTTTGAGTACTAATTTTTTTTTTTAATACTAAATTACTAATTGTAACAGAAACTTGTTTAAAGTTTTTTCATCTTAACATTAGAAGTTCTTATTTTCTAGCATGCGTTAAAGCTCTCCTGAACTTGTTTAAGAAAATTTATTTGAAGGTATTGTTGTAACTTAATTTTTCTAGATTTGCCTTGAAATCTCTAAAGCATGCACTTTGACGCTGGCATGAACACTTCCCTATGGCTAATGTGTAAAATATAGGACGCTGCTCCCGCATACACACAGAGAGAAAGGGGGGTTGGGAGGGAGAGAAACCCAAATGAAATGATGAAAATATGAGTAACGTAGAAAAAGATATAAAACAACAATATTTGTATTTTCAACTTTTTCCTATGATTGTGAGTCTCACAAAAGAACGTTAAGAGACATTATCTATAATGTAAATGTCTTTTTTACAAAAATTCCCAAAGAAAGGTGAAATTATTATAACCTTTCAAAGCGACTGGCCTAGATTTTACATGTTTTTCTATGATAACTAACCTCACAAAATAATAGAGGCATTACTTTTAATATTTTATATTATATTTCAAGATGACTTTCCTAAAAGTTAAAAAGTTAATATGCCTCCATTCATTTTGAGGCGTTGACTCAAGTGTTTGAGTTGTATGGAGGTGTGTCAGTTCAGTGTGAGAGAGTTGGCAAGTTTTTTTTATTAAACACTTATGGTTTGTTCTGTTGGGTGGGGAAGAAAATAGAGAGGAAAGAAAACACAGATAATCATTTTCTTTCTTCTATCTGGTTGAAGAGAAAGTAGAAAAAAAAGGAAAAGGTGATTCTAGAAACAAAATTCAATTCTAAACTTCTCGCTCCCTCGTCACTTTCTTTCCACCCAACCAAACATAGCATTAATGAAGAGTGTCCAACATGTATAAAATAAGTGTCAAAAGCACATCCAACACCTTGACACTTGAACGCTCTTAATTGTTTGCAAATTGACAGATCCAAATTGCCTGTGTTTAAAAACGTTTTCATCATAACATTGTAAGTTCTTATATTCTAGCATGCATTGTTTTATTTGAAACTGCTGTTGTAGCCTAATTTTGCTAGCTTTATGTTGTAAATTGACAGGTCCAAACTGATTCCGAAGAGCTTCTTATAATCAAGACTAGGCAATCCCTTCTGGAGGCACTGACAGAGCATGTCAAAGCAAATCATGAATACGAGTAAGGGCAATAGATCTAGTAAATAATTTGGCCATAAAATTTAATTTTGCTTCATATACTGTGAAGTTTGAGTTGCATTTGATCTTAAATGAAAGCTTGGTGAAAGGAATTCTTAGACCATGTATCTGCTAAGTTCAAGAATTTGGGCATTAAATCCATGTAAATGAACTGAGGGGTGTAGTTATGGAAAACAATAGTGTGTATTCACATGCTTCTTACCTCTTCCTTTTTCAGTGTGCCAGAGGTTATTTCCTTGCCCATCACTGGGGGCAATCTTAAATATTTAGAGTGGATTAAAGAGAGCACAAGGGAGTGACTATACAGTTTATAGCCAGTGTTGTGGTTTCCGGAGTTCTTCTGCTCTTGTGTGTTAAATAAAGCTGGCGGCATGTCATCTATGTAACTAGGCAATGAGAATATTGTGTAAAGGATGATATGGGTCTTGTTTTATTGCTAATGGCTGTAATGGGTTTATTATGATGTTATGTGAATAGACCTTTTCTTTGTGATTTTATTCGCATTTGGCATTTTGTTTCTTATTTGTCTGATTCGTGTGTTTCTGGTACCATCCATCTATCTATGCTTGTGGGTTTCAAAATATTTCTTTTATATTTTCTTCATAAATTATGTATTGGTATTCCATCCACTCTTCAAGCCATATCACTCCTTGGTTTCCACAAAACGGTGAAACACTCCTTGTTAAACTCATATAATAGTTCTATGTGAAAAAACATATATTTAGGTATTTTTTCTAGTTTATTTATAATTTATTTGAACTTATATTGTGACATTAGGATTTATTTAAACAATACTGTAATGTTAATCTATTTTGATTTATTATTGTATTATAAGAAAATACACAATTCATGTATAATTACATAAAATTATAATTTAACCTATAATAACTCTTCCATACATATATAAGGTGTTGGCTTATGGCAGAAACAATGGATAAAAGACAAAAAATAGTATGTTTAGTATGAGAAAAGGAAAAAAAAAAGGGGGGGGGGGGGAATATTATTTTTTTTAATAAGCCAATTTCCAAATTTTTGGAAATTTAAAAAATCTTTAAGGAAAAAATCACCATTTAAAAATTTAAAAAAAAAATTAAATTTGAAGTTTAAATAAAATGG